>Ga0233431_1000630_pt1 | contig 73644 bp, 90 predicted proteins | sample SI_118_April2016_FD_179867 | JGI IMG/M metagenome (GOLD analysis project Ga0233431, IMG submission 179867) | Seawater microbial communities from Saanich Inlet, British Columbia, Canada - SI_118_April2016_200_MG | ecosystem: Environmental > Aquatic > Marine > Inlet | place: Canada: British... | reverse complement strand
GGAAAATATTTACTTGGTATTCAGGAACATCCATTTGATTTACTATACCAATAGCGTTCGCGTTACGAATTTTTTCTTTTAATTCCAATCCCCTGGTAGTATTACCAATAAACTCTTCTCCGGGCATATATCCTTCGAGTTTTGGTTCAAGTAACGCGGCCGCATCCTGACCAAACATTAAAGCTATTTGGTTTTCATGTAAATTCATTAATTTAAAATTGTCTCCTTGAAGAACAGGAATTTCTCTTTCAGGTGCTGTTGGAAACATTTTATCACAATATTGTTTAGTAACCAAACTTTTAATTCTCGAATAAATTCCATTTTCAGTTTCTACTCCGTGTGAACAAATAAAATCTGTAGGTTTTGATAATGATAATTTCTGAAATTCTCCTGGGTAGTACATTTTCTTTTCAGAATCTTTTAATAAATTTTTCAATAAAGTATATAACGGACCCAAACTTTCTTCACCGACCGTTCCGGGAGCTCTTTCTGGAAAAATAATATTCCTACTAGATAATTGTTCTCTATTTGATTCAATAAAATTCGCTAGTATTCCAGGATATTTTTCCAAAGAAACCTTTTCTCCATTACTAAAATCAACATAAAGCTCCCCCTCATCAGAACATTTAGCACTTGGAAAATAAAAAAGTGCCATTCTGGGCATTTCTTCAATACCGATTTTTTGAATCTCAATGTCTTCAATACCATACAATTTTAAATCGCTCATAAATAGATATAAACAAATAACGAATATAATGATATGCACCCCCCCAAGGTGTTGTATTTATATACTTTACTGGAAAATGAGTAATATGGACTTTAAAGAACTTGGACTAAATGAGACAGAATCACGAATAATCAATACACTCATACGAATTAGAAAAGCCAGTGCTAGTCAAATCAGTAAAGAATCAAAAGTAAGCTATGGACGGATATATGAAATTCTTGAAACTATGGAAGTAAAGGGTTTAGTAAGAGTTGTTCCAGAAGAAACAAAAATGTTCACGATATGTGACATGAAAATATTGAAAGATATGATAGATAAAAAACAAAAAAAGTTGAATGAAATAAAAAAAGATATGAAGCAAATAAGAAATGTTCATAGAAAAACACCAGATGTTTTGTCTATTGCTAGGGGAAGAAAGAATTTTCATAAAATAATGAACGAATTAAATACCTTCCCATCACGATTCTCTTATACTGTAAAGCATAGTTTAGACACTAATCCATTATTCATAAAAAGAGAAACAGCAAACATAAAAAAATGGAAAACCGATATTAAAACATTAGCCCCATTGAACAAAGAAACAGAAAAAAATCTAATAAAATGGAAAAAAGTCCATAAAAATTTTAGAAAAATAGAAAATAGTGGAATTGCTATGGGAATTTTGGAAGGAGTTGTTTTTGTAACATTGATAAAAGACAATACAACATTTCTTGTAAAAAGTAAAGAGTTCTCAGATGTTATGAAACAGATGTTCATCAAGACATACGAAAATTCTGAAAAGATTTAACCTATTTCATCTTCTCTTCCACAAAATCTCTTAAGATCTTTTCCATTCCTGGCTCTGTCAAAGACTTGAAATTGTAAGTTACTTTCACTGTCGGTTTCTCTATCTTAATGTATCGACGCAAATCAACTGGTGTACCAATAATAACAACATCACAACTAATTGCGGCAATTGTTTCTTCTAAATCTTTCAACTGTTTCTTAGAATATCCCATAGCAGGTAAAGCCATTGTTAAATGCGGATATTTATTGAAGACATCTATTAAACTTCCAACTACATTTGGTCTAGGATTAATTGTGTATCCCCCGTACCTTTGTGCTGCAATTACCCCAGCCCCAGTTCTCATTCCACCATGTGTTAATGTAGGACCATCTTCTATCACTAGTACCCGTTTACCTTTTATCGCATCAGGATTATCAGCTGTTACAAGCAAATCCCCTTTCATAACAATCGCTTTAGGATTAACTCGTTCGATATTTTTCTTTATCATTTCAATATCAGCAGGTTTAGCTTGGGTAGATTTATTCAAAATAATAACATCAGCCATTCGCAAATTAGTCTCGCCCGGATAATATGAAACCTCATGACCTGCTCTCAAACAATCTGTCAAACAGATATGCAAGTCCGGCTTAAAGAAAGGCAAATCATTATTACCACCATCCCAAATAATAATATCAGCTTCTTTCTCAGCTTGTTTTAAGATTTCATGATAGTCAACACCAGCATAAAGAATATTTCCTCGCTGAATATGTGGTTCATATTCTTCCATCTCTTCAATAGTGCATTTATTTGCAATCATGTCCTCCATAGAAGAGTAGCGTTGAACAGCTTGCTTAACTAAATCACCATACGGCATTGGATGTCTTATAACCGCAATTCTCATTCCCATATTAACTCTTTTCAAAAGCTCAATAATTCTTCTAGTACAAGGACTCTTACCAACCCCAGTTCTCACAGCTGTGACAGCAATAATAGGTTTCTTACTTTTCAACATTGTGTTTTCAGGATTTGCAAAACAAAATCGCGCACCTGCAGCTTGTACAGTAGCAGCTTTATTTCCAACATCTGAATAACTCAAATCAGAATAAGACAAATAAACATCATCAACTTTATTCTCTTGAATAAGTTGAGTTAATTTCGCTTCAGGATAGATCTTTATCCCATGCGGATAACCTTTCCCAGCCAATTCCTTAGGATAAGTTCGATTATCAATTCCAGGAATCTGAGTAGCTGTAAAAGCTATTACCTTAACATCCGGATTATTCCGAAATAAACAATTAAAATCATGAAAATCTCTTCCAGCCGCGCCCATTATAATAACTTTTTTCTTCATATCAACCAACCCCTCCAGAATCTTATGTTATGAATTGACCCTTTATCTATAAATAGGTTTTCATTAAGATCAAAAGAATTAAAAAAAGTAAAGCTTTATAGTAATCTGTTTAAGGAAAAAACCAACTTTTTGAAGAGTTAAATGTGTTAGATTTTGAATAAGCATTATGGTAAATATGAATAGAATTAGAAAAGAAGTTGACATATTATTAAAATCAGCATTAGTAACTGGTGATGATAAAGATGTTCTTATGATAGGTTATCAAAATCCTAATGGGGAAATTGGTTATAAATTTAAGGGTATTACACCACTTCATACATATTTAATTGTCCAAGAACTTTCTAAAAAAGATTTTCCAGATAATACTCAGCGATATAGATTGTTAAGTGTTCAAGAAATTTACAATCACACAAAAGAGGACACTCCTGAAGGAAAAATGTTGAGATCAGTAGAAACAGGTGGGTTTAGTGTCGTAGGAGAAGTGTTTTCTGAAAAAGAATTACTTATAGATCCTTTGTTGATCGGTGATTCAGATACATTAGGATTTTATTCTGATAAAAAATTACAATTAACACCAGAAATGATAAAAGATATTTCTGATAAAACCGAACATGTTGGAAAAATGTTATCAGAATTTGGGCGGTTAACTGTTGAATCCGATGACATATTAGGAGATGATTATTTACATTGTGACGAACTTGGGTTTGGTGTTGTTGGGTGTGCCTACATGCATGATAACCCCGACGATAATATGCTTATAATGGCGTCTGGAAAACCAGATTACAACATAAAAGAATCTGTGATTGTTGTGAAAAAAACATCTGATAATGCAGATTTCTTAAAAGACGGCGCATTAACAAAATTATAATACGAACGTCTAAAGCCCATCTAAAATAAAAATACAGCTAACCAAAAACCTTATTTACTCTTTCTAACAATTAACATCATGCTTTCTAATCAAGAAATGATTTCTCTGATGGTGAATGAACCCAGTTGGGAGGACGTTATAGTCCGAATTGTGGCTGAAGAGAAAATGGAACCATGGGACATAGATATTTGCAGATTAGCAGATGTTTTTCTAGTATATATCGAAAAATTAAATGACACAGACCTAAGAGTTCCAGCTAGATTCATTCTGATTTCAGCAATATTGTTGAGAATGAAATCAGATATTTTAATAAGTAAGAAAAAGCGTGTTTTATTGTCAGAAGGAGAACGACAAGATCCTAAGTGGTACAAATTATTAGCTAAATTACCTCCACTTGATGCACCTGTTAAACGTATGCCTGTTGGGTCAGTTTCTCTTGATCAATTAATGCATGCTTTGAAAAAAGCATTTGATGTTAAGGAAAGACGAAAAGAGCGAAAAGAACGCCGTCGTCGAGTTGTAGCAAATGCCATGCCTACCGAACCTAAAGAAGACATAACACATAGAATAGATAGGCTTTATGACGAAATACAATCTATATTAACTAACTTAGAAAAAGATGTAGAATTCAAAAAACTTGTGAAAAATTGGAATAGAGAAAAAATTGTTTCAACATTGATGCCTATTTTACATCTCTCCCAAGAAGGAAAGGTAGAAATAACCCAAGAGGAGATTTTTAAAGAGATTATGATAAAGTTAAAGAAAGGTGAACATAGTGGAAAAGAAGATAGTGAAGAAAAGAAAGAATAAGCGAGCATTGCTTGAAGCAGCATTGTTCATGTCATCCACCCCGTTGGACATGAAACGTCTAGTGAGAATTGTGCGAACCGACATAGGAAGAATCGAAGGAATGCTTCAAGACTTAGAAACCTCCCTTGGAGAAGAAAACAGAGGAATCAAATTAGTAAAATCAAAAGAAGGTTATCAATTTAAAGTGAAAATAGAATTTCTCAATTCTGTCCGAGGTCTAGCCAGATTCCAAGATCTCCGCAGAGGACTTTTGAAAGTATTGGCTATTATCGCATATCGGCAACCAATCACCCAATCAGACATAGTAAAAATAATCGGAAACAGAACATATGAATATACTAAAATTCTTGTCAACAAGGGTCTGATAAAAGCTATAAAGTCTGGTAGAACACGTGCTCTTGTGCTTACAAATGAATTTGCAGAGTATTTCGGGCTAGATAGTGTTGAAGAAGCTAAAACTTTGTTCGAAAGCATAGATATAAAAAAGTTGGAACGGGAAGTAGATGCAGGTGAAGATGATGCGAAATCTAACTAGTATTGATTTAAAATTTCTCATACCAGAGTTTGAGAAACTAAAAGGTGGAAGAATACAAAAAATCTACCAAAAAGGTAAAACTATTTGGATAGAAATATTTGTATCTGGGCATGGGACACAATATCTTTATTTCGCACCAGGAAAAGTTTTCACATCAAACAAAAAAATATCAGCACCTATGAATCCTGAAAGCTTTGCGATGCTATTACGAAAATATCTTTCTAATCAGAGAATAGTAGATATTTATCAACCTGGATTTGAAAGAATCTTAAACATTGAAACAGAACATTATTTTTTACATCTTGAAATTTTCTCAAAGGGAAATGCTATTCTTTGTGACAAGGCAGGAATAATTATCCATCCTTTAGAAAAACAACACTGGAAAGACAGAAATATCTATCCAGGAAAAGAATATCGATACCCACCTGAAATATTAAATCCTTTTGAGATGGGTATTCAAGAATATACAGAAGCTTTTGAAAATAAGAAAAAACAAATTGTCATTTTCCTTGCTATCAGAATGGGCCTTTCAGGAACATATGCAGAAGAAATATGTTCCCGAGCTGGGATTGAAAAATCAACACCTTCTTTCGAGTTAACAGAAGAACAAATAGTCAAACTCCGAGATATTATTTTATCATTTGAACCAAGACCAGTCATGATAGATGGTTTACCATACCCAATCGAGATGAGCACAATCGGTGTAGGTGAATCAATACCATCTTTTTTAGACGAATTAGATAAATTCTACTTAGAAGAATTAGGAACACCTGAACAGTTGCCAGATAATAAACAAGAACGAATTTTAGTTGTTCAGGAAAAATCAATTGAAAAGTGGCAAAATAAAGAACAGGATAGAAAAGTAAAGGCTGAGATTCTTCAGAGAAACTTTGACAAAGTTGATGGGATAATTAAAGGACTAAACGACGCACGAGAACGTGGGCTTTCTTGGAACGAGATAAAACAAAAAGTCAAAAACGATGAAGTTCTCTCAAAAATAATTTCCGAGATCAAAGAAAACGAAGGTAAAGTTGTTTTAGAGTTGGAATAATTTTCATTAGTCTTCCGCCTAACAAAAACAAAGCATCTTTATATTTAACGATCTTTAATTCTAAGATATGAATCTTGATAAGCAGGACATGAAAGTTCTTTCCTCAGACACTAGAGTAGAGATATTACGGGCTTTAAGCCATAGAAGAAAAATGCCTTCCGAATTAGCTCGAGAACTAGGAATAAGACCTTCTACTGTCGTAGAACATCTAAAGATTCTTAAAAAATCCGGTATGGTCATAGTTATCAATACTGGCCATAAATGGAAATATTATGATCTAACATCCAAAGGTTCTAACTTAATTAAACCAAAATTCCCAGTACAGTTTGCAATTTTATTATCAATCGGGATCATCGTAATGTTTACAGGATTCACAAACATATACACAATGATCGATTATGATTTTGATTATCCTATTGTAACAATAACAGAACAAATTATCGAGGACTCAGCTAAAAGCATGATAACAGGTTCTGAAGGTATATTACAATCTACTAGTGTGTCTGACACAGATGTACCACAAGTCACTGGAGAATTAACACCTACATTAGAAGAAACAGATGATGTTGAAGATAATCTTGAGGTTGTCAGAACAACAAACACTACTTACCAGAAAGAAACAATTCAAATACCAGAAATAAATTGGACATCGTTAATCTTAATAGTGTTTGGTGCAGTAGTAATTGTATTGTCAGCTCAGAAAATTAGCGAAATGAGAAAAAATATTTGAAAAGATGATTTACATGAAAATTGAAATTGATTTCACTAGACCAGCTCAAGAAAATCTTAGTGATTATTTTGACGATTCTAAACACGCTCGCCGAAAACTAGCTTCAACTGAAACAGCTATTCAAGTAACTAAAGAAAAAATAGAACATGAAGTAGCACATCCAGTACAAGTTTTAACTAAACGCATAGAAAAGCGCCAACTTCCAACTCGGTGGTTTGAAAAACTCCGATGGACTTTCTCAGGGCAAGGATTTTTAATTGTCGGAGGAAGAGACGCAACTCAAAATGATATTATTTATAACAAATACACTGATCCACATGATATAGTTTTACATGCAGACGTAGCAGGTGCACCATTAACCGTCATAAAAACAGAAGGAAAAGAAGTTCCTGTTGAAACATTAAAAGAAGCTGCACAGTTTGCAGGTGTTTATTCTAGTGCATGGAAACGAGGAATAGGAACTATAGAAGTTTATTGGATAAAACCAGATCAAGTAAGTAAGGAATCAGGGTTACACAAAGGATCTTTTATGATTTCTGGTAAGCGAAATTATTTGCGCGCAATGATGAGACTTTCTGTAGGTGTTCGTGACGGAATGGTTGTTGCAGGCACAGAAGAATCTGTAAAATCAATTTGTGGTCACTCAATTACAATCACACCCGGATCAACTAAAAAAGTCGACTTGGCGAAAAAAATAAAACTCAACCTATTGAAACTAACCAACGACGAATCTGTTATGCATGTTAATTTTTACGAGTTTGAACGAGCTTTGCCTTCTGGTAAAGGAGACATTCTAAAGCAGGTGTAAGCATGAGGAAAGTAGCTGGATGTTTAGTAAAATTAGGAGAAAAATTTCTTTTAGTTAAGCGTTCAAAAACAGACATAAAGCGTCCAGGTTTGTGGGAGATGCCAGCTGGAAGAGTGGAAGAAGATGAAACTCCAGAAGAAGGCGCTATACGCGAACTAAAAGAAGAAACCAACTTAGATCCAAAATCAATCAAACTTTTCGGAACCCATGAAGTAAAAACAGAAAACGATCATAAAACTTTCTATTGCTATTTAGTAGAACCAACAAACCAAAACATAAAACTCAGTTTTGAACATACTGATTTTCAGTGGGGTACTAGAAAGGAAGCTCTAAACACAATACCACACAACCCATTACATCACACTTATCATTTCCTAAAGAAGTTCCATATTTAAAGTTTATTCTACTTTATATTTTCATGGTAAGCATCGATTCAATAAAAGAGGATTTGAGAAAAGCAATTAAAACGATAAATAAGAATCCGTCAATATTAGATGGGTATGGAAATCTTTCAGGTAAAAAACTCACACCATATGATTTCTTAGGATTAGCGGGTAATCACTTATTTGATGATCACTATGAAAAGTTAGGATTAACTAGATTGGAAGGTAGGAAAATAAGAGCATATTTCATGAACAGATCTTCAGATGATACTTATGAAAAGGAACTAACACAAGAATTTCCAGAATTTTTTGACGATTCAGAAAAGCCCCAAGACTAATCTCTTAATATCTTCGAAAATTTCTTCTCTACTTCGATTACCATCAACTATCTTAAAACCAGAATAGTTCTCCCCTTCTTTCAAATAAGTTTCCCTAGCTATTTTCAACTTTTCTAACTTTTCAAAAAGTTCTTGTTCTTCTCCTCGCTTCTCAATCCGATTCATACATTCTTCTGGAGTAACATCAATAAAGATAGTCATTTCAGGAACAAGAAAACCCACACCAGCTTCCTTTAGCTTACCTAAATCAGCACCGCCTATTGAACCAAATGCAAGAGTTGACAAAGCATATCGATCACAAAGAACAATTTTCCCCTCTTCCAAAGCAGGCTTGATTACATTCTTCAAATGTGCTTCTCGGTCTTTAACATAAAGCATTTGAAATTCAGTAGGATCAATTTCAGTGTGTTCCCTAAGAATCATGTTTATTTCTGCTCCAAAGCCTTCATCAGTTGGTTCAAATGTGGTTATAACATCTTTGTCATGTTGTCTCAAAAACTCAGCTAATCTCTTCAATTGAGTGCCTTTCCCGCTTCCATCAATCCCTTCTATAACAATAAACCTTCCTGACATGGAAATAATATGTAACAAAGGTATTTTAATATATACCAAAACGATAATATTTATCAACGGGTTCGTAGTCTAGCTTGGTTTAGGATACTAGCCTTGGGAGCTAGTGACCCCTGTTCGAAACACCTTTTTATTGGTGAAGTTGGAGAAAAAAGCTGTACCAAAAAAAGGACGAAGTTCAGGGCGAACCCACCATTCTATTTTTCCATATACACAGTTCTAATTGGGAAAGGTATATCTATTTTCGCTTTTCTAAACTCTTTTAGAATTAGAGTATTTATTAAATCTAAAGTAGGTACCCTATCTGAAAGCTTAGTTCTATATTGAAGCTCAAATTGAAGAGCAGAATCTCCAAAATTTATAAAATACGCATTTACAGAGTCTGTTATTACTTTTTCTTGATTGTTAGCAATCTTCTCTAATAAGTCTTTTACTTGATTAGGATCACTATCATAACCAACCCCAATAGGAACCTTTGTTCTAATAATTTCATTAGCAGCTGATAAATTTACAACTCTTGATTTAGCGATTTGATCATTTGTAAGCGTAATAATAGTATTATCAAATGTTTTGATTCTAGTGCTTCTAGTTCCTATTTTTTGAACTCTACCCATCTCTCCTGAAGAAAGTTTAATAACATCTCCTATTCCAAAAGTTTTATCAGCTACAATGTAAATACCAGAAAAGAAATTAGCTAAAGTTTCTTGCAATGCTAGCGCAACAGCCAAACCAGCCACACCAAGTGAAGCTAGTAATGGAGTTATTTCCACACCAGCAGCTCCCAAAACAATTACAATTCCTATAATGACGATAGCAATTTTCGTAAGCTTTTTCAACAAATGAGAAATATCTTTACTACCTGTTGTTTTTTCAATGGAATGTGTTATTAAAACAGCTGAAGCACCAATAGCAGCCTTCACAACCACAACAACAGCTAATAAGTAAAAAAGAATTCCATAAATTGAATTTAAATTCTCAGGGATAAAATTCCCCAGACCATAAAAAATACCAATAAGTATTATTAAGTAATAAATCGGTTTTCTTACAACTTCTAATATTTCATCATCGACACTTGTTTCTGTTTTAGCTACAAGTCTGCTTATCCAGTTTTTCAGTAAGAAAAATACAATTTTAGCTATAATAACTGATCCTAAAATCACAGCTAGAGAATATACAATATTCACATAACTCAATCCAAATACATCACCCATAGGAATTATTTCTTCTATTGATCCCTTCAACATATCGAATACCATTCCAAACATTCAGAAATGGAAGTATTTAATACTAACGGATATTATCAATAATAGAATGCCTCGGTAGCTCAGCTGGTGGAGCGCTAGGATTTTATCCCGCTAAACCTTGGTAAGGTAGAGGCCGCGAGTTCAAATGACTTTTTGTTGGTAAGAACCAAAAAGCTCAACCAAAAAAAGATAGGAAGATCTCGCCCGAGGCTCCATTTAATCTTCCCTATTCTTTAACCACCAATAAACCCCACCTAAAACTATTATCAAAAATAAGTTTGTCGCCCCTTTAAGAAAAATATCAGATGTGTGCATATTCATTAGAATAAGCAAAGACAAAATCATTAAAAATACTAAACCAACTGTTACCAATGGATGATCCATACTTAGAATAGAGGATGATCCTTTAAGAACTTTTCTGCTACTTCTTTGTCCTTTCTAGTATTGACAGTTAACCAAATTCCGCGGTGTTTGTATGCCTTTAATTTGAAATTTGAATTTTGAAACAGAACCCTCTCCATTGAACCTTCTACAGGTAAATCATTTTGTATACTTTTATTCAAATAATAAACACCCATACTTGCCCATAAGTTTTCCAGTTTAGGTTTTTGTTTAAATTCTCTAACCTCTCCATTTTCTATTTTAACAATACCAAATCTACAATTAAAGTTACTAGCAACAATTGTATTTGATCCCATAGCTTTCAAAGCATCCAAATCAATATCAGTTATTTCATCACAATTAAGAACAAAAAAATTCTCACCGTCCACAAGATCAATTGCCTGTTTTAAAGCACCACCAGTTCCTAATCTTTTCTCTTCAGTAGAATAAATAAATCTATCTCCATATCGTTCTTTAATAACTTCCCATTTGTATCCACATGCAAGAATTATTTTATTTATTCCGTACTTCTCTAAAAGTTTTACTTGTAAATCAAGAAGTGTTCCATCATTTATTGGAACCAACGGTTTCGGTACTGTATCAGTTATCGGTCTTAAACGTTTCCCTTGTCCACCGCATAATATTATTGCATCAACCATACAAAATCACAATCTCTTACTATCCCAATATTAATATTCCGCAAGCTTTTATTTCTTTTTAATAGCTACTTTCTTTTTAACAGGTGTTTTCTTTTTCTTGTTTTTTTTCTTCTTGTCTTTCTTTCCCTTTAACTTAGGAACTTTTATTGTTTTACCACAACCACAACATTTAACTGAAAATGGTCTTTTCCACAATTCTTCTGCTGATCCATATTGACCACAAAATGGACAAATATATTCTGCTATTGCATTTTCTTCTCCCTTAATAGCAAGAACCCTAACCTTACCACCATTATCAAGATCTCTTAATGTGTGATATGCACATTCAGACGGTTTCAATCCCCGTTCCTTTACTATTTGAGTGATTTTATTAAACATATTATACCATTAACCACCCCCATATATAAAGTTCGAAACACCCTATATTATATAATTCTTTGGTGTTAGTTATGGTAATTCTAGTAACTGGTGGATGTGGTAGAATAGGAAAGCCATTAGTAAGAAAACTATTGAAAAATGGCGAAAAAGTAAAAATACTCATGTGTAAGCCTAAAAAAATAAAAGAGCACAAAAACCTTGAAATTTATTACGGAAACATCCTAGACGAAAAATCATTGGAAAAGGCAATGGGTGATGTTGATGTTGTTTACCATTTAGCCGCAATACTTGATTATAATGCACCTAAAAAAATGATGAGAGAGATAAACGTTGAAGGAACAAGGAATCTTCTAAAAGCAGCTCATGGAAAAAGAATAATCTTTATGTCATCCACAGCTGTTATGGGTAAAAAACTCCAGAAAATCCCAGCAAATGAAAAAACATATTGCAAGCCCACAAATGTTTATGGTCAAACAAAGTTAGATGCAGAACGATTGGTCGCAAAAATTGGCGGAATCATAATAAGAGCACCACCTGTTTATGGAAAAGGTTTTGAAAAGGGCTATTTCGATATTTTTGATCAGATAAAAAGCGGAGAGATGTACATTATAGGTGATGGATCAAACAGAATTCATCATATACATATTAATGATCTTGTTGATGCATTAATACTTGCAAAGGATAACGGAAAAGTCGGTGAAACTTATATTGTAGCTGGTGATGACGTTCGAACACAAGAAGAAGTTCTAAAAATAACTGCAGAAAAACTAGGAATCGAATTTGTTAGAAAGCAAATATCTTTAGATGTTGCAAAATTCTTAGCAAAAGTCAAGAACATAAAAAGTCAGGTAGCTGGAAGAGAAAAACTTCCAATAAACGAATACATAGATGTTTTAGCATCTGACAGAGTTTTTGATATTTCAAAAGCAAAACGCGATTTAGGTTTTATTCCAAAAATACATTATGATCAAGGATTGGATGAGATTTTAATCACTTATCGAAAAAAGAAATCAAAGTAATACCCCAATCAAAAAAGCTAACATTACCACAAACATTCCAATTTTCATTATGTTCTGAGATTGTTTTGGAGAATTCATTTTTGTTAATGCGTATCCAAAAATACAATCACCCACAAAAATTAACAACAAATAACCAATACCCATATCACCTGATAAATAAGGAACAAAACTCAGAAGAATTGCAAGAGATATCAAAATCATTGAAATAATCTTACTAGTTCCCTGTCCTAATACAATTTCCATTGTTTTCATTTCCACGAGTTTATCGCTTCTCATATCTTCTATTCCTTTAATGATTTCCCTTCCAAAATTCCCAAGAAATGCCATTGTAGATAAAATCAAAACAGTTTGAGAAACATTTGAAATTAATAATCCACCTAAAATAAACGGAGCTGCAGCAAGCCAACTATCCACCAAATGCCCAAATGGTGTTTTTTTCAATTTCCAAGAATACACCCAAACAAGCAACCCATTAAAAATAGTAAAAACAATCGCTGCTTGTGAGAAGAATAATACAGCCAATAAAATTCCAATAAAAAGCAAAATAATAGCATAATTCTTTGTGCTTTCCATGCTTATTCTTCCTGAAGGCAACGGTCGATGTGACTTACTTAATTTATCTGTTTCATAATCATAGTAATCATTTATTGTATTTCCCCCACCACAAATAAGAAAAACAACCACAATTCCCACAAAAAAAGAAAACGACACTGGCGCTGTAATACCAGCCACAAGACTTCCAACAATAAACCCAAGCACAGCTAGTATACAAACATTTAATCTTAGAAGCTCTGAATGAGCATTTGACATCAAATAACCTCTTTGAAACCCCAACTAGACTTTTCTTTCTTTTGATTTTTGTCTAAGTGCCCCATATCCACACTTTCTACATTTTATTTGTTTTTTAATAACCTTCTGAGTATCTGCGCGTATCTTAGCGTTGCAACGCATACAAATGTAAACTCTATTAAATGTCCTATTAAACGCCGAAGCAATTTTTGTTTTTCCCATGATATCACCATTATAATTATAATCTTTCTTATTATCTTACAGAACTAATCCTTTTTAAGCTTTATATTTGTTTAAAGAAGTCTTAATCCATAGAATCTGAAAGACCTATTTCATACCATTTTTTAACCCCATTAACTCTAGCAGTTGCTTGCTCTCTAACCCTCTGGAAAGAACAAGGACTATACCCCCAAGCAAATCCCCATTTTTTTGTTTGGTTATAAAGTTTTTTAATATTTTCATTAGCTTTCTTTTCGCCAAGAAATGTTGTACTATTATCATCAGCATTAATTACTATTGCACCAGTTTCATTTACCGAACCACTTCTTAAACTTAAAGCCATGTGAGGCCCCACCGGAATAGTCAACCATGGATCATCACATAAATTTAATTCGGGTCCCTTTCCTGTATATTCACCACAAATAACTTCATCATGATCATTCTTTTCTTTAGGATAACCATATCTAATTCCAACAGTAGTTCCAATAACATTTCCTTTTTCAACTGATTTGTAAACAAATAATCTTTTTTTAATAATATCAAAACGTTCTAGAATTAATTTTTGTTCTTCGAGTTCTTTAGAATCTTTTGCAATGTCTTTTGTATGATCTTTATCGTTATCTCTTTCATATATACCAAGCATTTTTTCTAAATAATTTTTTTTTACTTGTGCATATTCAATCCCAATTTCAACCATTTTCATAGAAGTATCATACAATTTCATATCTTTCTATAGAATACTAATCTTTAAATGTCTTATAAATTTGTTTTGTGTTTATCCAAAACGTTTGAACGATTCACTAGATACACCAGTAATGTTTTTAATTTTTTCATATTCAACAGTTCTAGCACTGATTCCTATATCTTCTTCTATTTCATCTACATCTAATTCTCCAAGCGCATCAGGTGAAAATCTTTTCATCCCAGCAGTAGCGTCAATTTCAATAAGTCTGACACTACCAGCAACTTCAGCTAATTTTTCGTCAATAAAATTTCCACCTATAAGAAGCTCAGCATCATGTGGTATTTTTAATCTTTTCAGAATCGGTGATAAATAAGGAGTAATATTGAAATATATCTTACCAGATTTTTCCTTAGCAAGTTTATATAGATAAAGAGAACCAATTTCTAAATTATCATCTTTTCGATAAACTCTGTCAGTGTTTGCCCTACAAACTACAATAAAAGGAGTATCAACTTTCTCAACATTTTCTTTATAATAAACAGCAATGGGAACCCCTTCTTCAAGAGGATAAGCCATCAATTCCTGTTCATATTTATCCAGCTGATCTTTAGATAATTCTATCAATCTTCGTTTTTCCATAACTTCATTATTAACATTTTTTGTACTATCTCCAAATCGTGGCATAATAGAAAACCAATTCGAATCTTTAAATACGTCTAATTTTTGGTTAATCTTTTTTGCATTCTACCCCATAAAAAGGTTATTTCGCACACCAATCAATTACATTGGCTTTTTTAGACTTACTTCTAATTGCAAAAATAACTTTCTTCACACACTTTACTTTCCCTTTTGTACAATCAACATCAATCACAGTTTTATGCTTTTGCCGCGCTTCCCACGAGATTAACCCAATCAACTCAGCCTCGAAATTTTGTTTAATTTTCTCCTTTGAATACTTACGCGATTTTAATCGTTTTTCCAAAACTTTAGGTTCACACCGAAGGACAATAACTTTATCAACCAAATTTTTAGAAAGCTCATGAGACAAATGACCATCAAGAATAATATCTCCTTTCAATTTCGCAAAATACGCTTTAAACTTTTTCATATCAACAACATAACTTTTCATTTTCTTATCATATTTAGAATAAAGTTTTTTCTGTTTTATTATTTTTCCCAATTCAATGTGTTCCCATCCAAGTGTTTTAAAAATTTTTTTAGCAACATAAGTTTTTCCAACACCGGGTGTACCCGACAGTGCAACAATCATTCTAATGACCCCAACAAAACAGAAACATTAAAAACAATTCTGTTAATAAAATTTAAAATATCATCAATAAAACTTTTTTGAATTAACAAATTAATTTCTTTTGATGAAGATGTTGAAAGTTCGTCTGTCTCTCCAAAAACTTGAACCACAGGATTTTCAGCTGTAATTAAAAACTCAACAATCTTTTTAGAATCTGCGTCAACATTAATAACATCTTCTTTATCAGAAATTTTTATTTTAATTTCCTGTGGATAACCAACTAAATTTTCAATACTAACATTTACAGTATAATTATTACCATAAATCATTGTATCGTTTGCTTCCACACTTAAAACAAATGGCTTAGTATTAACTACAGAAATTCGTTCTTCTACTAAATACCCATTATTATACGCATACACATACACATCATTTTTAGGAGCAATTACTAAATTTCCAATTGCCCAATCACCATCACTTGTGAACACCAAATTATCTTCTGAATTTAGTACAACTTTTTCTCCTGGAAGAATCGAATTTGAACTAACACCCAAACCTATTTTATTATCATAGTCAAATTCATTTTTTAATGTTAAGTCAATTGTATCTGAAAGACCTAAATTAGGATAAACATTTATCGGACATGTATAAAATGTAGTAGACTTTAAATTATTAGGAATATCAAAAATTGTAAAGTGGTCTTTCTCGCCACAAAAATAAATTACTTCGTCAGGATCGCGTATGTCTAAAAGAAAATCATTTCCAATACCACAACTTATCTTTTTAACTTTCATAAGAACACAATCAGAATAAGTAAGTTCACTTTTAACAACTGCACTACCACTCCAAAGATTATTATCCAATACAAAATTATTTACACCAACAATTGGATCAGATGAAAAATTCAAAATAGATATTTCAGTATCTATATTTATTTTTATTCCTCCGGTATTGCTTCTTGTAGAAGTTGCTTTTGCAGTTGCTTGATTAAAAATCGCATCTGGGAAAGTTGCAAACTTGATATGTGTTGCATCAACTACACCACCCTCTGCCCATGTGGAGTCAACTGGTATGTAATTGTCGTCCATCTTTACTTCTGACCAACTATGTGCTTCAAAGTCATATGGTTCTTGGTATTGTGAAATAACATAACCTAACACTGATCTAGTTTCAAATCCAATTGATCGCGCAAAACTTTCAAACAGTGTTGAATATTCAGAACAGACCCCCGACCGAGTTTCTAAAACTTCTGTTCCAGACAAATTAACATCCTTGTATTTCAAATCATACTCTATGTTTGTATTAACCCATTTTCCAAGTTCACCTATTTTCTCAAATCCCTTTTTTCCAATTGTGATATTTTCTGCAAAATCAATAATTTCAGATTTTCCTGATTCAATTAAATCTGTCGGGTTTGAAAAAAATTTCTCATTTCCAATAGGCATTTTTTCTTGTCTTGTAACAATAACATTACTCTTTATCCAAAATTCTGTTACATCTTTAGGCTTATTCCAATAAAATCTAACAAGTTGGTTTCCATATTTATCTTCTTCCAACGTATAATCAGTAGAAGCTTCTAGAATTTCCACTTTCTGGGTGTTTGTATTTTGTGGTATGTAAATATCCAACTGCAGACTCAATCCACCACTCCCAACATTAACATTTCCGCTTTGATATACTTCAGCTTCCATATAATCAACAATAGATGGATTGTCTATACCAACAGCTACCACAGATACTGAAATAATCAAAATGAAAAACACAACAGCCAGATTCCTCATAAAGCTTAAATTGATTAACTGTAATATAAACGTGTGATTTTATGGAAATATGGATAGAAAAATATAGGCCTAGAAAAATAAATGATATAATAGGTCAAAAACAAATAACAGAAAAGCTAAAAGTTTTTCTCGAACGAGGTAATCTTCCTCATTTGATGTTCTCTGGTCCACCTGGTTGTGGAAAGACAACTTCAGCAGTAGCAATAGCAAGAGAGCTTTTTGGAAACAATTGGCATGCAAATTTCTTAGAACTTAATGCTTCTGATGAACGCGGTATTGACGTTGTAAGAAATAAAATAAAAGATTTTGCAAAAATCCGACCTATAGCATCAAATCACAAAGTGATATGTTTGGATGAGGCTGATTCATTAACAAGCGATGCTCAACACGCCCTTAGAAGAACAATGGAACGTTATGCTTCTTCCACAAGGTTCATACTTATTTGTAATTACAGCAATCGAATAATAGAACCTATTCAGAGTAGGTGTGCTATTTTCAGATTTGCAGGACTAACTCTAGAAAACATCGAAGAACAAACAAGAAAGATCGTTTCTGCAGAATCTCTTACAATTGAAGACAGTGCAATAACTGCAATAGTAAGACTTTCAGATGGAGACATGCGCCGTGCTATCAATATTCTACAATCATGCGCAACTGAAAAATCAATCACAGAAGATACTGTTTATTCTATAACCCATAATATTCAACCAGAAAATATATCAAAAATTCTAAAAGATGCAATTGATGGAAAATTCATCGATGCCAGAGCAAATTTACTAGCTCTCATCAAAACAGGATATTCTGGCGAAGATATTATTCGTGATATGGCAAAACAAATGTATTCTTTGGATGTAGACGAATCTGTTAAAATCAATTTAATTCAAAAGATAGGAGAATTTGAATGGAGAATAGCTCGAGGATCTACTCCTCAAATCCAATTAGAGGCACTATTAGCCCAGCTTGCAGCAAAATAAACATTTAAATACGTGAAGTCAATATAGAATTAAATGTGATGGGTCGTTTAAGCTTTTACAGTTTAAAAAAAGACGACTCAGTTATGTAGAAAAAATGACTTTTAGTGTACATGATCAACTACACATTGTGGCTGATTTTTATGGCTGTTCAGAAAAATTGCTCGAGAAAAAAGAAATCGTTGAAAACATCTTTAAAGAGATGTTGGAAGTCGTACCTTTGAGCGTTATAAGTAGTGATTTCTATCAATTTTCTCCAGTCGGTGTTACTGGTTTTATAATGATTGAAGAATCTCATGTTTCTGTACATACATGGCCTGAAAAAGGAGTCATTGCAATTGACATTTTCACATGTGGCGATAAACAACTTGCAAGAGATGCTTACCAATTCTTAAAAGACAAATTCAAACCTACAAAAATTAAAATGAAAGAAGTTGTCCGGTTTGAAAAAGAACAAAAATGGATTGATGACAAATTTGATGATTATTCTATAAATAGAATACGACTTGGGAAGAAAATTTTTGAAGGTAAGAGCAAATTCCAAACAATTAAATTATTTGACACACCAGCATTTGGAAAGCTATTGGTTGTTGCTGGTGATATACAATCTGCGGAAGACGATGAATTTGTTTATCATGAATCATTGGTTCATCCAGCTTTAATTCTTCATCCAAACCCTAAAAAAGTTTTAATTTTAGGAGCAGGAGAAGCTGCAACTGGTCGAGAATCTGTAAAATATAACACAGTTGAAAAAGTTGTTGCTGTAGACATTGACAAAGAAGTCATGGACATTGTTAAAAAAGAACTTGTTGAATGGCACAAAAATGTTTTCGATAATCCAAAATACAATTTAGTTATCGATGACGCAAAACACTTTGTTGAAATAACAGAAGAAAAGTTCGATGTTGTAATTTCTGACCTAACTGATCCTGTAAGAAACTCACCTGTTTGTGCATTATACACAGAAAAATTTTACAATAATGTAAAACAAAAAATGACAGAAAACGGAATTTTTGTGACACAGGCCCATGACATAGGTAGTATGCGATGGAAATTGCATTATAACAATGTAGAAGAATTGAAAAAAGTTTTCAAATATGTTACTTCATACTGTGTTTATATTAATTCGTTTAGTTGTTTATGGGGATTCATAATAGCTTCAGATTCTCCTATAAAATTTGGTGACATAAATAAAACACTTCAAGCACGAAATGTAATCGATTTAAAATATTACGATCAAGAATCCCATACTAGAGCATTCTCATTACCAAAATACATAAGAGAAAAATTAAAAAAAGCCTAGCTTAATCTAGATTATTCGTATTCTCGCCAGACATGTTTACATTTTTCACATTTGAAAAATCTTGTTGGTGGTTCATCACCTGCTCTTGTTTGCAACATCCACCAATGTGCTCTTCCGTGATTACACTCAGGGCAATCAGCATCTGTTGTTGGTAATACTTCAAAATTTTTCTTTTTCTCGACTACAAAAATATGATTTTTCTTAACAACATTCTCAGTTTTTAATTTAAGACCCTTTGTGCTTTTAGCATTTTTCTTTTTTCCACACATTCTACATTCAATCATCGTTGATCCGGTCTTTGGAACTAAAAGTCCACCACATTTACAAAACTCCATAAAAACACCCCCAGTTTAAACCAACCCTTTTTCATTAAAATGACCTATATAGTATATTTAAAGGTTACCCATCTGAAAAAACGTTCTTAAATGTAAAAATATTAAGATTTTCCACTACATTATCCCTGTAAATTCAGAAAACAAAACTTTAACCCAACCAACAAGTGGAATAACAACAACAGCCTCACCATAAACTTGCTCATCTGTTAAGACCCAACCATCAGCCACAGGATTATGATCACCTTTTGTTTTGTATCCTTCTTCTGAAACCTCAACAATTCTGTGAATTATAGGATAATTAAATCGCCCACTATCAAAAACAATAACATCCCCCACTTCCAAATCGTCTCCTCTAACAACTATCAACATATCGCCTTTTTTGAATCCCCCAGAAACAGGAAATTCTCTAAATTCCTCAATACCAATTTCCTTTTCATCATACCAATTTCCATAACTTACCCAATAATCGTCAAGAGCTACCCCAAAAATCCCAGAATGATAGCCTGTCTGTGCATCAAAATAATCATGTTCCATGCTTCCCGAGAAAACTGAAACTAACGGCGTAGAAGTACCTAACACAAAAATTAACGAATTATAAATAATCAGCGCTATCAAAAATCCGCCTAGAATACTAACAACATTCCCGACCCAACCATCTTTATATTTCTGATACCAGCTAAACATAATAGAAAATAAGCCCACGAGTTTAAATAGATTTTGTTAAATTCACTTAGTTCGCTTGTATGCTTCTTTCAGCTCTTCGCAAGACTTTTCCACAGTAGATGCTGCCTTTTCCATAAGTTTTACAGGGTTGCTTCCTTTTACCAACAATTTAGGCTCGACCATAAAAGGATGCTCCTGCAAAGCAGCTGCTTCCCCTTTACCATCTTCCCAGATTTCAGTAGCTATTAAATGAGCAAAACTTTTTGAACTGTTTTTTAGCTCGATCTTCATCTTTCCTTTTTCATCTTCAACTTTAGAAACTTTCATACACATATTCCTCACTAACAGCTATTTAAAGGTTATCTCAGAACATGAATTATGCCTGAACATGACAATAATATTAAAAAATACCAATGTGTTCCCTGCGATTTATGTGGAGGTTCTGGATTATTTTCTACTTCCAATATCGATGGAGACGATATAACTTATACTCCATGTGAACAATGTGGTGGATATCAATGTTTCAGAACAGATACTGATTTCAACCGAGATCGTTATTATGGCCCATGCAACGAACATTGCGGCCATAATCGAGAATCTCTAAAAGAAAACTGGACAAAAATGTAATTAATGCAATTGTACAGAAAGCACTTCTTCAATATCTGTTTTATCAACAATGTAAGCAATACGAACATCAGGAAAATCATCTTGAAATTTCTCCAGACATTTAACACCGTCTTCTTCATCTTCACGATTAACTGCAAAGACAATACCAGCAACATTCTCTTCTCCTAACTCTTCAATCCATTTTCGCTTAGTTGTCAGGTGAGCAGCAACATCATCCAATATCAAAAACTTATCTCCTTCTTCTGGGCCATACCCAAGAAATTCCATTTTTTGACCAGTTCCCTCCCCATGACATTTTGCTTCTTTTCGATCTGAGAAAAAAGGCATATCAAAATCAATATTCGGACCTCCATATCCACAATCCTCACAAAGTTCACCATGATATTTTTCGTACAATCTCATAGCAGTTGTGGCCACAATAAATGTTCCTTTGTAAGAAGGCCCAAAAAGTTTTGTATAATCACCCACAGAAAAATTATCAACTATCGTATTAGCATAATGACCAGCTAATTCATAAATAAGTTTTGCAGTTGAAAACTTACCTGTATTTACCATCCAATTTGATGAATGACCAGAAGTTAATCTTACTGGTTTGATAGACAATGCACCAGACGTTTTTAACAAATTAATAAAATCTATCTTGTTTTGATCCATTCTAACACCGACATTTAATAAGGGACAATCAAATATATCCTTATGCTTGAGTACATTCTCTTCGCAATCGGATTTGTTCTACTTGTAAAAGGTGCAGATTACCTAGTAGAAGGAGCATCTATAATAGCCACCCGTTTAGGAATTCCACAATTGATAATCGGTTTAACCGTTGTAGCTTTTGGAACTTCCATGCCTGAATTAGTTGTAGCTATTATTTCTTCACTTGAAGGTTCGCCAGAAATAGTTTTAGGAAATGTAATCGGCTCGAACATATCAAACATTTTACTAATCCTAGGAATCTCTGCAATCATCCACGAAATAAAAATCAAAGATTCAACTATCTGGAAAGAAATTCCTTTCTCCCTTTTAGCAACATTACTTTTACTTGCTTTTGTAAACAACGGCTCAGGCGGCCAAACACTTTCTTTTTATGATGGATTAGCAATGTTAGCAGTTTTCAGTATTTTCATTTACTACACTTTCTCAGAAGCAATGTCATGTAAAAAGAAAAAATGCAAAGACGATATCATGGAAATTGAAAAATCAGAATTTTATCGCGCAATAGGAATGATTTTACTTGGTTTAGTTGGGCTTTTCTTAGGAGGAAAATGGGTAGTAGATGGTGCAGTGTCAATAGCAACTCAATTGGGATTATCACAATTCTTAATGTCAGCAACTATAATTGCAATTGGAACTTCTTTACCTGAATTAGCAGTAGCTGTTGTCGCTTCTATGAAGAAAAAAGTCGACATGGCTATAGGTAATGTAATCGGCTCAAATATCTTCAATATACTTTTGGTGCTAGGAACAACTTCTTTGATTTCCCCAATAGCAGTTCAACCATTCATAACCGCTGATATAACTTTCCTAATCTATATGACATGTTTATTGTTTGGATTAGTGTACATTAACAAGAAAAAAGAATTGGGAAGATTCTCAGGATTCTTCTTTGTCCTTCTTTACATCGCATATATAATATTCTTAATTAGTAGAGGCTAGAAATTATAAAGTTTCCAAAAGTTCATCCACATTAACAATTGGTTGTCCAAAATTGGTTCTATTATCTATAGAAATTCTAGGACAAGCGGTATTAACCCAACAATCTACTTTTAGACCTAACAATTTATCAGGAGAAAATTCATCCATTACAATCAAAAAAGCTTCTTTTCCGGACTGTTCTAATTTCAATTTAACTTCTTCAGCAACTTTCATCCCAAACTGCCCTCGACGTGAAGAAATCAAAATCCCAAAACTTTTTGCATGTTTCGCTAATGCGATCGCAGCATATTTTTGTTTTTCTAAAAGGCTATTATCAACTTTTCCTATCTCCCCGCGCTCAACATCCAAAGCATAAACATTTTTTCCTTCGAGCTCTTTTCCACTTGCATGGAACTTCCCACAACCAATATACAAGTAAGCATCTGCTTCTTTCAATCTGTGAAAACATCCAAGAACCTGCCCACAATAAAGTTTTTTCTCATCATTTATTTCTTCAGGAACAACAACTTCTTTTCCTTTCTCTTCTAAGAACTTTTTTACTTCATCAACATTATCAATAAATTGTAAACTTGCAATTACACAAATCCTTTTTTCAGAAATTTTCTTCCACTCGTTTCCGAGAATTTTCAAAACGTCAATATTTTCTCTGATTTCCCGATACTCAACAGGAATATCTGATTTCATAAATCTTGTATGCCCATAATGAATTATCTTATCCACACCCAAAAGCTTAGCTTCTCCTTCTCTCAAATCACACGCCCCATAACAATTCTCACCACTAACAAAAACAATACTCCCATCTTTCTCTAACTCTTTTACTATTTCAGTTATTTTCGTTTTCAAGCCCGCAGGCACCTGCAACATTATTCGCATAAAGAACAATTAACAACAAAGTTTAAATAAGACCATTTAATAATTCTAAGACAATAGGAACAAAAAGAACAATTAAAATAATCACAGCCATCATAGTAATGGCTCGCCTAAATCCAGCTTCATGGAAACCAAATACTCCCCCAGCTGCTAGCCCACCCAAATGAGCTAAATAAGCAACATTAGAAACCCCCCCGAAGAAAATCTCTATAACCCCAACAAGATTATACAAACTATAAACAATAGCTATCAGAATCAACGGAATAGGAATCAAAAACGGATACAGAACCATTTCAATAGGATCAACAATCATAGAAACCCCTATCAATCCGAACACAGCTGCACTTGCACCAATTGTCGGAATAGCCATTGGAACAACTCCCATAAAAGCCCCACCAACCATAAACAAATCACCTACAATACCAGCTGCAAAAAAGATCATTAACATTTTCTTCCATCCTAGTTTCTCTTCTGTAGCTCTTCCAAAGAAAAATAATGCAATCATATTAAAAATCAAATGATCAACACTCCCGTGCAAAAATATAGAAGTAAACGGCGTCCACCATTGTCCATTCAAAAAGCCCTCAACAGAAAATCCATAAGTATTAAACAGAACAGAAACAGAATCCACGCCTTCTACGAAATATACATAACTTTGAAAAACAGCAACTAATAAACAAACCCCTATCAAGAAATAAGTCAACCTAACTTCATAGTCGCGCTCAGTTGTTGTCTGTGGGATTTTCTTAGTTTTCAAATTAGTTATCTTTTTAGTATCTGGTTCAGATTTCGCTTTTACCATAATAAGAATAGGTAGATGTGGTTAAAAAGATTATTTTCTTAGAAAGAAAAAAAGACCTAATTCAATTCTTCCTTCTCGATCAAGTATCCGCCAGCTAATTTCGCCCCAGCTCGTTTCAATGCTAATCTAGCTGATTTTTCTTTTCCAGCAGGAACTTTAACTGTTAAAATTTTCTGTCCTACTTTAACTCTAGCAGCTTGCCCAATTGGCTTTCCAAAACTTCGACGCATACCATCTGAAAAACGGTCTGCCCCAGCTCCTGTAGCCATAGCATTTTCCCTAAGAACATGATGTGGATATACCCGAACCTTCAAAAAGAATCCCTTGTCACCAAAAGCTTTTGACAAACATTTTGTAGCAGAAACTCGAGAAGCTTCCATAGAATTTGATCTCAACTGGCGCACTTCCTTAGCTACCAAATGATAAGCTTCTTGATAATCCCCTTTTTGATTACCCATGTTAAACTGATGAATCTTAGAAACCGGAACTCCCTTAACATAACTTCGTCTAGGTTTACATTTAGAAACCCGTGTCCATGGTTTCTTGTTTACTCTTGAATAACATCTTCCTGGTCTTATTGTTGCCATAAAATATCAATCCTTATATCACAAAAATGCCCAGCGTAAGTTTATAAAGCTTATCACAAACAATTTCAAAATAATCCAAATCGCTTTTTCTTTTTAACCGGCTTCTTAGGACTATTTTTCCGAACATTTTCTAAAGTTTCTTTCAACCCGTTTAAACTATCAGGAACACCACAAGTATTTCCAACACCCAATATCAAAACTCTACCTTTACTATCCTCTAAAATCTCCTTAATTTTATCAATTGCCTCAGGAACAGAATTCAATAACTTCTTATCCATTGCTTGTAAAGCCTGCATCTGATTCATTTTAATTGCAACTGCGTCCATTGGAATTCCACTCTTAACAGCAAATTCCTCTATAGCATATCTATCAGCACCATTTCCACCCATAGCAACTCCTACACCTTCTCTTACAATTCCCATCTTCTCCCCTTCCATCTTCAAAGCAGCATCTACAGTAATTATCTTAGAAATCCGCTTTTCCTTAACAAGCTGAGTCAGGAACCTTCCAGGATAACCAGTTGTCGCCCCAGGACCACTTGCCTTTGCTACAAGCACACTACGTTTACCAATCTTAACACTTGCATATGCACACTGATTTTCCTTATCAACAACAATTCGAGACTTTTTAGGAACCAAAGAAGCAGCCACAATCGGACCAATACCATCCCCAATTGGAGTACCTAAAATAAATGCATCTGTCGCTTTATCAGCTGCCTTCTGCATCTCTTTTATCATAGCAATCTGCATCTGCAAAATCATAGCAATCTGCAACATCTTGTACTTCTTAACAGTCTCAAGCATGTGCCTCATTGTCTTAGCTATCTGATGAGTTGTCATTGCCCCTGCCAAAGCATTCTTAAGATTCATCTTATCAACTGCCTCCAAATCTGGAGCAATTATATTAACAAACCGAGTAAATTTCGCATCACTCTGACGCATGAAAACATCAATCTTTTTCATTATTCCATAAGGATCTGTACTCACAGGTGAGACAACAAAAAAGTCCATAAACTCTCTTAACTTTTTCTTCCGCTTAGAATCCAATTCAATAGAATGTTCAACTTTTTTTCTAGATTCTTCAGCTACCGTTTCCATATCAGCAATATCTTTCTCAAGCTTCCACACCGTTTGGCTAATCATAATCCTAGATCCAAACATCATAAAAATTACAAAAGAAAAAAACCAAAGTACCTGAAGTATTCCTTCGCCGTCACCAAATAAAGAAAGTATATCCATATCTCATTTATTGTCAATTAACTATATATAAGGTTTTCATGACCGAAAAACACAGATAACCCCCTCAAAAAATACTTATATATGCTTAAAATCCAATTTAATTTATTGGTGTTTATGGAAAATAACTGGAGATTAATTTTAGGCGGAGTGATCATTGTAATAATTATAGCATCAGCAATAATTGCAGGTTTTAGCACAGACGGATTAACAGGATTCTCAATATTCAGTTCAAACGGTCCAACAAAAAATATAACATTCAACGGATTCATCGAAACAAATGAACTAGAATTTAATTTCCCTTCTAAATCAATTTACATAGAACTTCCATCACAAGACAATTCTATTTTCATTGGAGAACAAAAAATAGATTTAGAAGATTTCGCAGAATTAGAATTAACAAACTTTGAAGGAACAATAAAAGTAAAAAACGACATCACTGTTGTTTCTGGTAGTACAGAAAAGATATCTGTCAATGGTGTAGAAATTTCTCATAGATCTGGAAAAACACAATTATTATTAGACAATGTCAAATACACAATAATCTCTTCTGATGAAACAGTAATCCAACCTAAACGATATGAAAAAGTAAAAGGATACACAGACATAAACGACGGTTCATTATACATTCAACTAAACGAAGAAACACTTGACCTAGGAGCTTTCAGAGGATCTGTTGGAATAACAGATGGTGGATTAACTCTAGATGGAATAGTTGACAAAGTTTTAGTTAATGGTAAATCAAAGTTCTCAATAAATGAATAACCCTTTTTATGGGTTCTGTTGGGTCAAAAAGCTTTACCAAAAAACTAATACAACAAATTTTTAAAAAAAAGAATTTCAATTTTAGTACCTCTTTTTATAAAAGATACTTAATATCAAACCAACACACTCAACAAAAACGCAACACTTAATGGAATACTAATATTGTCATCTATCTTAGGCAAACTTTCTATAAGCGCAACTGTTCCTGCAATAAAAATAGCTATCTCCAACGGCGCAAAGTAAAACAAAACACCAAACGCAAATAAGAAGAATGTTATTGTTCCTTCCCAACTACTTGACTTATTCCAGACATGTTTATGTTTACCGAAAACAATCCCAACAACAGTTGAACCAGCATCTGCTAATGCGAGTATCAATATAGCAGGTATTACTTGCTCTGCAGAAAATAGCGACATAGTCACAAAAACTCCAAGGAAATATAATATTGGACCCTTTAAAAATTCTTGACCTCTTTCATATTTAGTAAGCTGTTTCTCCATCCACTGCTCAAAAATATAAAATTGCTCTAATATGAAAGTTTTATTCCCACTTCTAGTTTGTCTATACAGATTCAAAACAACGACCATAATCAAAAAAAACCCATAAAAATTCTTAACAGCATCCAATCCCAAAAACACAATTGCCGGAGCAATTATAGAACCCATAGAATGAACTAACTGTCTACGAATCTCAAGAAGTTGTCTTTCACGCATATAATAAGCCTCATTTGCTATTTTTCAATTTATCAAGTTCGTCCCGAAGTCCCTTGATCTCTGACTTACCTGTACCTGAACCAGTTAATAACTTTATCGGCACAAATAAGAGTTTCCCAATAGCTGAAACCAGAGTAAAGAATTCATAAACAAGATACAACCCAACAGCCAATAAAGCAAATTGAAGCTGTGTAAAGAACTCAACAGGAATACCCAAATCAACTCCTATCAATTGCATAATCCAAGGGAATGAAAACCCAGCACCACCAATAGCCATTGCTTTAACAATAATCTTAAACACTCTAGACAGTAAAAATAAAAATACAATAAATGCCACAAAAATCCCAACTGTTTCCAGTGTAATGTTAAGCTCCATAGCTAAAACTTAAGCTTTTTTACTTAAAAAGGTTAATTCTATTATGGTAAAAATCATAATTATAGGCACATCTCATATATCTCCATCCAGCGTGAAAAAGGTGAAAGAAACAATCTTAAAAGAGAAACCTGACTGTGTAGCAGTCGAATTATGCAAACAGCGTTTCTATTCATTAACGAACCCATCTAAACCAAAAGACCCAATTTTCAGAATCCTTTCAACAATACAAAAAGAACTAGGAAAATCAACTGGGGTTTTCCCAGGATCAGAAATGTTAACTGCAATTGAAACAGGCCAATCCATCAATTCAAAAATAGCTTTCATAGACAAACCAATTCAACAAATCGCATATGAAATAAACGTCCTTCCACTATCAACAAAACTCCGCCTTGTTTACGACTCAATAGCAGGGTTTATTATTGCAAAAGCAACAAATTTCGACCTGAAAAATATACCACATGAAAGAACAATAAACCAAGCACTCAAGGAAATGAAAAAGTCATATCCTAGCTTATACAAAATATTAATAACCTCCAGAAACACAACAATGATAAAGAAAATAAAATTCATAGAAAAAAATATAAAGCCTAAGAAGATAATAGTTATTGTCGGGGCAGGTCATAAAAAAGCACTTGAAAAAGGATTAAAGAAAAAGAAATAAAAAACAATTTAATAGGTAATATTCATGTTATTAAAATTCAGCTCAGAAGAAATCAAAGATATAATAATTTCTACAATAGTTTTAGCTATAGTTTTCGGCGGGTTCGGAGAAGGATTTGTTCCAGCTCTAATCATAATCAGTCTTGTTTTCCTAACACACGAACTTCTCGGCCACAAGTTCGCTGCACAATATCTCGGGTTTGATTCAGAATATCGAAAATGGAACACAGGATTAGCATTGGCATTACTCGGATCATTTGTCGGATTCATATTCGCAGCACCTGGAGCAGTTTACATAAAACCAACAATCAAAAAAGATTTCGCATGGACAATACACACAATAACTAAAAAACAAACCGGAATAATCTCTCTAGCTGGTCCAGCAGTAAACATAATTTTCGGTTATCTATTCATTCTCATAGCACCACAGATCACGGCTTATTCAACATTCATTTTAATGGCTGCACGATTTTCATTTTTCCTAGCATTATTCAACTTACTACCATTCGGACCATTAGACGGAAACAAAGTATCAGCATGGTCTTGGAAAATCTGGGGCATTGCAACCGCAACAGCAGGTTTAGGCTATTTCCTATTATAAACCACACCAATCATTTAACAAAATTCTCACTCCACCACGAGTAAAAACCCCAGCTTATATCTTTTAGACAACTACCTATAATCATGAAAATCTACGAACACCAACTTGTAAAAATGAGCATACTTGCAGGTTTAATGATCATTCTACTAAACATATACCAAATTTTATCAGACAATATACCTGATTCAGGCTATGAAAGCCTAACAGAAGTAACACCATTAGAAACAACAGGAGCAGGCATACTAAATCTTATAGCAGACCCATTCTCCCCAGTAGGGATTGTTATAGTTGTTATTGTTCTGTGTTTCCTCTACAGCCGTTTTTCAGGCGAATCCTGTGGTGTATAGAAATTTCAAATCAATTTCAACAAAATCTTTTTCTAAACCCCAAAATTTGACACTGCAAATGGGTTTAAATGCCTTTGCATACACTATTTAATGGTAATTACAAAGCGATAATAATAATTACAAGATAGGGGTTGATGTTTATGGCTGATGATTGGAAAACTGGTGTTAATAAAATTTTAGATAAATTACGTTATTCGGATATTGATGAAATTCGACCATTAGAAATTGAAACAAAAAACGATTATATTTCTAGAAGGAATGATTTGTTAATTCTTGATGAAAGTGACAGAAAAGCACATAAAGATATTGACACATATCTTAAAACAGAATCTGATCAACCTCTAGAAGATGATTATTCAGAAGATGATTTTGTCCATCCTAAAAGCACCACAGAAAGATTAAATTCTACTTTAATAGCTAATGGATTTAATGGTGACTATCTAAAAAACCCAAACGAAACACATACAGAATATCTAGAAAGAGTTCAAACAATTCAACAGTTCGGAGAAGCTGATGAATTACTAACAAAGGAAACCGGAAAAGGTTTTGTAGCTACTACTAAACAAGTTTATGTTAATAGTTTAAAATCAAATGATTTATTTCTTGATGGTTTCGAAGAAGAACAAAGCTATACCGACGATGATGATTTTAAGTTTCCAGATGACCAAAAATTAGATTTCAGTAATAAAGAATTAGGAATCGATGACACTGATAATGGTCCTGAAAACGAAGGAGAGTTAGATGTTGGAGGGCTTAGTGGAGAAGGAGAGTTAAAAGTCGGTACAGCCGGCGAGGAAATAGAAGAAGAAACAACATACCCAAGCTCATTACTAACAGACAAACCATCTCAACCATATGAAGAAGGACCAGCTCCTATTATTCCACCAGAAACAGACGAATCAACAACTCCGAAAAGCAACAACCCATTCAAAACAGAAGCAGATAGAGATTATACAGGAGAATTAAACGAAGCATCAAACGTAAGAACCCCAGACAAAACATTAACAAGCAGAATTATAGACGGTGTAATTGAAAACAAGGGATATATCGCAGGTCTAGCAACTGCAGTTGCCGCAACATGGTTATTCACAGGGACAGAATACGGACAAACCACAATGGAAAAAGCACAAGAGACACAATTAGTCAAAGGAATAGCTTTTTCCGCCAAAGGTATTGACCCAACACCACACGATTATACAAAACCAGATACAGAAGTTCCTTTTAACATGACAATTCCAACAGATCACGGAAACATAACTTTCCACAACCCATACTCAATGATAGATTTCTTAATAGAAGAAGCTTCAGAAAACAGAATAGGAATCGAAGAACTTGAAGAAAATATAACAACATTAAAAGATTGGAAATCAGAAGCACGTGAAGAAATAACAGAATTAAAAATCGATCTTCATAAATCATCTGTTTACGATGCAGTTGATATGTTAACAAATAACGGAATTCTAAATGAAACAGAAGCAGAACATTACAAAAACTTAACACGAACAAAATATCCAGATGAAATACTTCCTTTGTTAGACACCGAAGTTGATAATTATTACGAAAATTTTGAAGCCGAATTATCAAATCTTAATTTAAAATTAACAGAATTACAAACAAATGCAATGTTTTCAAGATTCTACAATACAGATGCTCTTTACGAAACATCAGTATCAAGTGGGGTTTATGCAACACATGATAAAATTTCAGACTTACGAGAAATTAATATTGAAGAAAATCTTGGATTACTTTCTGTTACAATGAACTTAACAGGTAGTGAAGGTTTAGAAAATATAAGCAAAATAAAAGAATCAAATCAATCGTTCGGTGAGTTTATAGAAAACTTAGTAAAAGACGGTGCAAATCAAATCACAATACAACAAGGTGTTTACCAAAAAGATTTGGAAAACCGATTACTATTTTTAATTGAAAAAAGAGACGGTGATGAAATAGATCCAATGCGAACAATGCACTTGCATTCAGAACTAAGCGCGCAGCTTATCGAAGGACTTAGTGCAAAAGCATAATTTAATTTAGGTTGATGTCAATGAAGAAAACTATACTTTTAACTTTAGTAGTATTTTTGTTATTTTCACAAATAGCATTTGCTGATAGTACTATAACAATCCAATCTGTAAAATACATCAATGATGATTGGCAATCATTTGTTATAGATAATATAGAACTATATGACACAAACGATAATTTAATTACATCATGTTCTAATTGTAAACAATTAGTAATTTCTACAAAAAACGATTTGGGTTTTGAGTGGGATTGTAAAAATTATGAAATAATTGCTTCTAAAACAGGATATGTTATGAAAAAAAACCCTCAAGAAGTAGAAATTTGTGATTTTGGTAATGATTTAATCCGAGTTAAGATGGAAGAAAAAGAAGAAATTCCACTTGTCGACATTGAAATAACAAACCCAGAAAATTTAGAAACTTATGATAATGAAAATGTTATTTTTTCATACCAAATAAAATCCGGAACAGCAGATACAATTTGGTATTCTTTAAACGGAGGACCAAACACAACAATAACAGGTTCAACAACTTTAAACGATTTATCAGAAGGTGATCACACAGTAACAATTTACGCCAACAATTCCGAAGGAATTGAAAGTTCTGATACTATACTATTTTCAATAAACTTACCAGACATATTAACAGTAACAATAAATTCCCCAATAGGATTAATATTAACTGATAATGTTGATCTTGATTTTGATATTATGGGTGTTTACGACACACGTTGGTATGTGTTAGATGGCAGCGACGATATAGAAATAACAGGTCCAGTAACATTTGAAAATTTAGAAAAGGGATTCCACATAATTACAGTTTATGCAAACAATTCCGAAGGAACAGAATTCTTAGATTCGGAAATATTTGAAGTTGCTATAATCGAATTAGTTGAAATAGAAATAACTTCCCCTGTGAAAAATTATTATCAATCAACAGAACTAACACTTTCTTATGAAATTTTAAAAGGTAAACCAGACATAGATCAAATTTGGTACAATTACGAATGTGACAGTCTAAGTAAAGACAACACAACAATAGTAGGAAATGATGTTCCATTATTTTTAGAAAAAGGAGTATGCACAATAAACATTTTTGCTAATAACACATTAGGAGATGAAGCACACGACTCAACACAGTTTGAAATAATTTCCCCAGTTGTAATGACAATTACATCTCCTGAAAACACAACATACTTTTCAAATTTTGGTACAGCAACTGTAAACCTAGATGTTAATTTTGACAGAACACCAGATAATGTTAATTTATGGTATAGATTAAATGGTGGAGACAACATCACAGTAAATATATTTACTGAATTAGATGCTTATCACCTACTAGATGGTGAACCAACAATGTTAACAGATGACACATACTTACTAGAAGTATTTACAGAAAACAAAGACGGTAGTGAATCAACAGACAATGTAACATTCACAGTTGAACCAGAAATAGTTCCTATTATATTATCACCTTCAGATGGATCAACAATAAACACAGACCACACAACTCTAAAATACACAACAACAATAGGTGGAACACCAGATCAAGTATGGTACAACTTAGATGGAGGACTAAACACAACAATAACAGGCGACACAGAAATAACAGGTCTAATAAACGGGGATCACACAATAATTCTTTTTGCTAACAACAGTCAAGGAACAGAATTTTCTGATTCATCAACATTCACAGTGAACATAATTGATGCTGTTGAAATAAGTATCACATCACCTACAGATTTAGAATACGACACAACAGAACTAACACTTTCTTATGAAATCACAAATGGTGTTGTTGACGAAACTTGGTATAACTATGAATGCACAGGTATTGGAGAAGGTGGTGGGTATAGTGGTGGTATCGGCAACACAACAATAACAGGACAGAATGATATATCATTATCACTTGCAGAAGATACATGTACAATTAACATTTTTGCAAATAACAGTTTAGGAATAGAATCTTTTGATTCAGTTAGCTTTGACATAGTTCTACCAACAGTAGATAAAATCATTTTTGAAATAACAGCACCAAGTTTTAATATTTACAATTTAGACGAGACCAACTTAAATTATGATATAATACAAGGAATACGAGATAAAGTTTGGTATAGTTTGGATAACGGAAATAACATAACATTTTCCGGAACAGCAACACTAACTTCATTAGAAGAAGGCAACCACAACATAACAGTCTATATGAACAACTCAGAAGGCGTTGAAAGTTCAGAATTTGTAGAATTTGTAACAGGAACAACATACTACGAAGCAAATCTAACATTTATTGATAGTATAAGCAAAAAAGATATAGAAATTGATAATGTAAAAATTTATGTCGGAACATCAACTAACAAGGATCCAATCTTCTCATTTGACAACACAAGACTAGCAACATTTGATGCACCTCCCGGTGACTATACTATAATAATAGAAAAACAAGGTTACACAACAAAAGAAGCAAAAATAACAGTTTTCAATATAATTGAAACAAATTCAAACATACAAACAATAATAGAAAAGGGATTTTCAATAGAAATATTATCACCTGTAGACACAGTTTACGATCACAGTGATTTAACATTTGAATATGAAACAGACGACACACCAGATCAAGTTTGGTATTCTTTGGATGGTGGAGAAAACATAACATTCGGAACAAAACAAACTGATGAGATAGATTTAATCTTTTTAGAAGGTGACCACAACATAACAATTTTCGCTAACAACTCCGAAAAAATTGAAGCATCCGATTTCATAGAATTCACAATAGCACTTGATTTAGAATTTGAATTAACATCCCCAACACCAACTGTTTATGACACAAACACAATACCATTAACTTACGACATAACACAAGGAACACCTGACACAATGTGGTATTCCCTAAATAATGGAGAAACAGTTATCATAACCGATGCAGTCACTTTCACAAATCTTCCAGAAGGCTTGCACAATGTAACACTTTTCGGAAACAATTCATTAGGAAAAGAAACAAACAAAACAGTTTCATTTTCAATTGATTTACCAGACGCGCAACCACCAGCACCTGGAGGAAGCATAAGTAGTGGTGGACCTTCATATAACACAAGAACACTTAATATTTCGATTCCAGAAGAAATGGAAAACACAACAATAGTTGAAGCAGGCTCAACAAAAATATTTAACATAGGAGTTTTGAACACACACAAAACAAAAACAATGAGAACATTAACAGTTTACGTAAAATTAAATAAACAAAAATGGAACATAACAATTGATCCTAAGAAAATAGAATTAGGACCAGGAAACAATACATATTTCAAAATAAAAGTAAACATTCCAGAAAATGCAACAAACAGTACAATAACATTCCGAGCAAAAGGGGATAGCTCATATATTAAAGATCAAAAAATCGAATTTATTGTAGTTCCAAAAGGAAGTCTATCTACTCCTTCTGAGTCAGAAGATACAGAAACAACTTCAAACGAAACTTCCAATACAGGTACAGAAGAAAACACCACAACTGGAAATGCAACAGGATTTTTCGCAGCTGTTTCAGAGGTAAACCCAATATACGCATTTGGAATATTCATAACAATGATGATTATAGCAACAATGATATATATTTACTTTAAAGACGTCCAAGAAACAGAAGCATTCATGAAACCTATTATAAAACAAGTCAAAACAACAAAAAAACACAATGTAAAAAATCTTATAAAACCAAAAATTGAAACAAAACACCACACAACAACCAAAACACCGATAAGTCTTCCAAAAACACACACAACGCATTCACCAAGCTATAGAAGCAGATTTAGATAAAATGAAAAATTAAGCTTTTAGATAATTTTTTCTCAACATTTAAGCTTTGGTATTCAATATTATTTTATAAAAACGGTGAAATAATATGAATTATATAATTTTAGGCTTGAACGAAGACAGTTTAAATAAAAATCTAGGTCAAACAAAGTTTATTCTATCAAAAATCAAAGACGCATATGAACAAACATGTAAAGAATACACATTATTGATAGGAAATAAATGTTTCAAAGACGCATCATTTTCTTTCTCATCACAAATACCAAATACAATTAACATTGATTCCATGCCAACATTCACAGATCCTTACCGAGAAAAATTTATGAATGAAAAAAACAGAAAAAAACTAAAAGAAACATTCAAAAAAACCGGAACAGCAATCGAAAGTGAAGATAAAATAAAACTAATACCAAAAAGTTATTCTGAAGAACCAACTAAAGAAAACAGAACAATATCTTTTTATTGTTGTGGGGCACATACTGAAATAACAATAAGTTCTGAAAATTCAGAAGAAAGTTACACAACTAAAGAGCATACAGAACAAATATTTAAAAAGGATTTAGAATTTTCTCAAAAAAACAGAGCAAAAATAATTGTCCCAGGTTCATTCAATAGTTTTGCAGTAATCGAAGAGGACGAAGAAACAGAAAATTATATAATACGTTTCATGAAAAACCAAACAAAAGAAAAAAACATGTATTCTGTATCATTAGACGATCAAGTAAGACTAAATGCTCTTTTTGAAAAAGCACTCGACATTAACGAAATAGAAAATTACATGTCCAACATAGAAGGATATCAAAAGGCAACAACTAATTTAAAGAAATTAAAACATATATACAAAGAAACAAAATTAGCAGAACGAATAAATAAAAGGCATCAGAAAAAAGTAGAAAACGCCGCATGGTCATTAATAAAATCTGATAAAACAAAATCTAACGCGGTAAGATATGAAATATCAGAAGGAGCAAAAGAAGCTTGTTTATATTACGAACATTTACAAACAGTAGAAGGAAAATTAGGTTTATATTTACAATTATTAGAAGAAAACAAAGATCAAACCGAACAAATAAAAAATGCTTCCAAAGCAATAAAGTCAAGAATAACAAAATTAAATTCTATCATGGAAGAAGACAAAGAATCAAAACTAACATACCACGAAAAAACATGGTTAAACCCATTCACAAACCAAAAAGAATATATTGAACGGGTATTAGAAATTGACAACGACTTTGGTTTATCTGCAATACAACTTGAAAACAATTTGTCAGCATTTACTGACAATCAATAGTCCCCCAAATTCCGCTGTTTTGTTTCTTCAGCAATTCTAGAAGCAGTACCCCAGCTTTTTCTAACAAAATCAGGATATCGTCCTCGACAACTTTTTAGAAACGCGATTGTTACAGGATCGTGGGGATAACCAGTGTTAATCAAAATCCCATTGTCCTTTTCTATTTTCCTAATTGATCGATCTCGTTCCACTTTTGCCAAAATGCTCCCAGCTGCACAAACAGGATGATTTAAATCCGCTTTATTTTCAGAAATAATCTTTGTATTAACTTTCAAATTAGCTCTAACAAGCGCAGCAAATTTATCAGTAGAAACCTGTGGAGCATCAACAACCACGACATCCCCATTGAGCTTATTAACAATTTCCGCAATTTTCTCAGCTTCTAAAACATTAATATTGCTTCGTTTTCGAAATTCATCAATCTCGTGTGCAGAAACTTTCAAAACAACATAATTTTTAACAAGAGCAATTATCTCCTTCTCCAAATACTCCCTTTGCTTAGGTCTAAGTAATTTACTATCCTTAACACCTAAAGCTCTTAGCTTCTCTTCATCCTCTTTTTCAATCATTACTGCTCCAAACACCATTGGACCTATCACTGGCCCACGGCCAGCCTCATCAATGCCTATTAAAGTTGTCATAATCATCCTTACTCTTTAATCCATTTAAATACCCTACAGTAAAATAATAACTTATGATAGAGATACTGAAAATCACAAACGGAGAAATAAAAAAATTACAAAAACCAATAAAAGACTGTTGGATAAATATGGTTTCACCTACACACGCAGAACTAAAATCTCTAGAAAAATACGTAAAAATACCAAAAGATATAATACATTCTGTAAAAGACAAAGACGAATTATCATCCATAGACGAATATGATGAAGAAGGGTTTCATTTTGTTTTAATACGAGTGCCTGTCAGAAGCAACAACAACTTAGAATATTCAACTGTTCCGCTAGGTATTATCAAATCAAAAAAATACATAATAACAATATCATATTTCCACAACGATGTAATTGATCAATTCAAAACAAAACAAATACACACCGGAAAACAGCGAGAATTCGGATTAAAACTTTTACTAACATCAACTGAAAGCTATTTAAACTATTTACGAGAAGTCAATAAAAAAATATACACTATTAGAAAAGATCTTCAAAAATCCATGAAAAACAAAAATTTAATGAAACTTCTTGATATTGAAAAATCCCTTGTTTATTTTAACACTTCCCTCAAAGCAAACAAAAATTTAATTGTACGTATGAAAAAAGAAAAACTTTTCAAAAAAAGCCATAAAGATTTAGTAGAAGATGTAATAGAAGAATATGATCAGGCTCTAGAAATGAATAAAATATATACAGGAATTTTAACAGGAATGATGGACGGATTTTCTTCTGTTATATCAAATAACATGAATGCTACAATGAAATTCCTAACATCAATTACACTTATTCTAATGTTACCGACATTAATTTCCAGTATTTATGGAATGAATTTAGAATTACCGTTCCAACACGACCCAAACGCATTTCTACTAATAATTATTGGATCTATGTTACTATCAATTCTTGCGATCGTATTCTTCTGGAAAACAGATCTATTATGATTATCCAGTAGAAGAAACAACATTGTCTTTCCCAACCATACCCACAAGAGTCTCAACAAGATCAACTTCTTTTCTAAGATAAAAATCTTCTTCTGTTTTTATCTCTGAGAAAAAATCTCTATAAAAATCATCATTTTCTTGAAAATGTGTTAATCCATCAATCATTTTTTTAACACGTTCTTTTGATTTATCATTACCATAACGATCAACATATTTTTGAAGATCCCCAACAGATTCAATTACTTGATCATAAGCACGTTTCATTGTTTCTATCACAACCATCCCTTTAGTAATATCAAATTTGAAAAACTCTAATTTGTCAAGTTCAATTTCACCATTCGTAATTTTCTTAAATTTATCAGCATCAACACTTCCACGATTTTTCATATCACTATATATTTTATACCCTTCAAGAATTCTACCATAAACACCTATGAACTTATTTTTTTCTTCATGATCTATTATATTTCCTTCTGTCACAATTCCAACCATATCAACAGCAGCTACAAAATCAAAAACATATCGATAATCATGAAAAACCATATTCATAACTTCTTCATTTATCTCTTTCATATCAGGTTTAATCATGTCTCCTTTTTTATGAGTTTCAAAATCATTTTCATATTTTTTGGGAAATTCATAACTTCTCGCAAAATTAACAAACTCTTTTTCTCTAGGATCACAAGACAATTCATACCCAACCAAACCACCAAGAACATTTAATGTACGCAAACCTGACCCACTACCATTTAAAGTTTTATCTTTTACATGAGAATCTGCTCGAACTCGTTCTTTACAAAGACTTTTCTTAAATTCTTGCCTTTCTTCTTCATCCTTAACAAGAACACCATAATTACTAACAATTTCCATTCCTCTATAAAAACCAGCATCATTTTCATCTTCGCCTTGATAAAAAGAAAATGTTAATGTTGAATTATCTGCATGATTATATTTTTCAGCATTATGAATAACACTTTTTAGATACAAACCAAAAAATGGCTTTGACGCTGTTAATAATGTTTTTTCCATTTTTCTTAAATCACATATAACCATATAATCACCAAATCTATATACAAAATAATAGAAGAAATATAGGTATATAACATATCCAAACTGTTTAAGGATTTACTTAAACTATTTCTGCCCGCCCTTCTGTATAGAAAACAATTTCTCTACCCGCTTCAAATCATCGGCCTGATAAATTCCCTTATCTTCCCTAAATCTAACCAGCCTAGGAAACCTTAATGCATAGCCACTAGAATATGTAGGACTTTTCTGTATCTCTTCATAAGCTACTTCTATCACCATTTTAGGCTTAAACCAAACACTATTGTCTTTCTCTTTCAAAATCAATGGCCTCAATAACTCAGTCAATTTCTCCATTGTCATCCCTTCGCCTTTCTCTTTCAATCCACTCCCAAGCATACCACATTCCAAAAATCCACCAGATTCTTTATCTCTACAACCCAGTGTCAATGACCCAATCCAACCAGTTCGTTTACCAGTTCCCCAAGTCCCTCCAATAATCACCAAATCCAAATTCTCCATAACAGGTTTAACTTTCAACCAACCACCTGCTACTCTTCGTCCCGCTTGATAAGTCGCTTCCAAATTTTTAACAATCAGTCCTTCATGCCCTTCTTTCAAAGTATCATTATAATATTCCTTTGCAATATTCACATCCTTAGTTCTGATCTCATTGGTAACATGAAATACACCAGATGGTTTTACAATACTTTCCAAGATTTTTCGTCTCTCTTCCAACGGTTTATCAAAATGCACAGCACCATCAGAACAAACAACATCAAAAATTTCAGTTTTTACAGGGATTTTTTCAGAAATTTCGCCTATATTATACTTCCTTTTGATTCTCTGAGATAAAAACTGAAACGGCATTGGTTTACCATCTTTGAAAGCCAATGTTTCCCCATCCAGAATAACATTATCGACTTTCACTTGCTCACGCACTCTATCAACTAGCTCAGGAAACTGTTTAGTAACATTTTCCAAACGGCGTGTAAATATCTCAACTCTATCCCCGTCTTTATGAATCTGCGTTCGCATCCCATCAAATTTCTTTTGAAATACTGGCTTTTCAAATTTCTCAACTGCTTCTTCCAATGTAGGAGATTTCTCAGCTAATGCAACTGCAATCGGTTTTCCTATCACAACTTTCACTTTCAGCAATCCATCTTCACCTTGATCTTTTCCAATTTTAGCAACTTCTCCATAATCCTGATTCAAGAACCAAGCCCCCTCTACTATTTTCTTATCAATTCCATAAGCTTCAGCTATCCCATCTCGAATAATTCCCTCAGCCACACCAACTCGTAACTCTCCCAAAACTGTCTTAACAATATACTTCCCTTCTTCCGGCGTAGCAGAAATCAATAACTCAGCAATCAAATTCATTTTCCGTTCTTGTGATCCCCCACCTTCTTGTTTAGCAATCTCCCGTAAATTAGTAACAACTTTCTCAACTGTGAGTTCTTTCACACCCAACGATTGCTGCTTTCGCCTTTCGAGAAAATGCCCAACTGTCTTTCCTAAATCCCCACTTGTGGTAAAATACTTCACAACCTCTGATTGCTCTTCCCCACTCGCTTTAGAAATCGCCTTAATCATTAATTGCCCAGCCACTCCTGTCTCTTCCTCGCCCCATTTAGGATAAATATTTCCACCCAACAAAAGAACAACATCTTTCAGAAGCTCACTAGGGACAATATTTAAAAATTCAGCAACAATAGTCGCCTTTTTCAATTTAGAAGCTTGATTTTCAAGCTCTCGATAAACATTAGCTAATTCTACATAACGCATAAGCATATTTCCCCGCAACAAATAAATAAAGACACTACGCTTCAGCAAAGCATATCTCTTCCGAGCCTAGCTAACCATTCTTCTTTCGGAACAGAAAAGAATTCAAAATCAGTAGTCAAAAAATATCCAGATTTTGTTAATCTATATTTTTGTTTTTCAGCATCTTTAGCCGTCATAGTAATAGAACCAACACGAAGAACAAGTAAATTCCTATCATAATCAACTATTTTTGAAAACTCTCTAGGATGCATCCATTCATAGACCTCCATAGCATCCTCAAGTATAGTAAGAAAATAATGACCCGGACCATTTTCTTGAAACTCTTCAGAACTTATTGGAACATGATAATTTTGATGACCTACTTTTTTAACTCCTGGGTACGATAACAATTTTTGACTATAATTCCCACATCGAAAAATAAAACCAGCCACTTCCCCATCTTTCTTAGCCATTACACTACACATTCCCGAAAAAGCAAGAATGTCATTAACATTATAGTCTTTTACATCATCCATACCGACACCTTAAGAACCAATCTTTAAATGCCTATTTCTTCCGCCGTTTCTCATAAGCCTTTATCCGAGAATAACACGCTTTCAAGCTTTTCTCTGCCTTCTCATTTCCTTCCCACTTTTTCAACCACTTCTGAGTTTTCGCCTTATCAACCATATAACAATTCGCACATGCCCAAGAAACTCCCTTCCTTATGTAAACATGGTCATCCTTCATATTCCTTCCAAGAATTTTTAACGCCCTTTCTAAATATTTTGGATAATACACAAAAACCTTTATTGGGAAAATTATTCCCAGCCTTCGTATCCAAGGATGTTTATCTTTAGAATATCGCTCAGCCAACTTCATGAAAACTTCCGGCTCCCTTTTACAGTGTTTTCCAATAGCAATCAATAATGTGTCAGAATGCATCCAATTATTTATCCCGCCTTTAATTTTCTCAATTATCTCAACAGTGTCTTTCGTGTTTAACCCTCTCACAGCATCTTCCCCAATCCACATACATTCAAAAACACCAGACTTCCATAACTTCAAAATAATTTTCTTTCCCTTTTCAGGATTCTCTTTACAAAATTTAATCAATTCCCTGTTTAATTTTCGCAAATTGGGCATTGTAGCCCCATAAACATTTTTAGCACCAGGCGCATACCAAACAGTAACTTTCGCTCTTTCAGCGTTTCCCAACTTCTTCAATTCGCGTTTAACCGCCCCAAAATCAGAAAAATCAACCATAATTAAGATTTATATTAACTCTATATAAAATAGCTTTATGAAGAAAAGCCCGTTCAAAGATCTTGCAGATGCAGCTACAGAGTATAGCAATCAACTAAAAGATCAAATGAAAAAAGCAAATGTTCTTGAAAAACCATTAGGCCTTGTACCTAAATCAGAAACAAAACCAAAAGAAACAACCGAACAACAAGATGACAAATACGAACAATCTGAAATAGATGTAATAATGCATAACATATTTACCAGAAAATGTGTTAGACATTATCTAAGTAAGGATGTTCACGATTCTATGATTATACGAATTCTAGACGCAGGACGCCAAGCTCCTTCAGCAGGCAACTACCAACCATGGGAATATATAATTGTAAGAAACCCACAAGTAAGAGAACATATTGTTGAATCATGTTTCACAGGCACTCGGGAAAATTTCCCAACAGACGATCACGGCGAAGACTGGATGCTTGAAGCACCTGTCTTAGTTGTTGTAACAATTAATCAAAGACTTGCAAGAGGAGTTTTCGGTGAGCGCGGTGAGAAACTTTACGGTATACAAAGCGTCGCAGCTTCAATAGAAAATATTCTTTTAGCAGCAAATGCTTATGGCTTAGGATCTTGTTGGGTCGGTGCATTTGCAGAAGAACGTGTAGCAGCTTTAATCGGTTGTCCAAGATACATGCGCCCTTGTGCAATACTAACAATTGGCTGGCCAGCTGACAATTCTAAAAAACCAAAGCGCCACGCACTAGGCGAATTCGTCCATATAGAAAAATTCGGCCGAACCCCTCGAGAGAAAATGATCAGACCAAGAGATCAATTATTTTAAAGTATTTTTGATCTCTTCCTAATCCCATCTTTCAAATAATTCTGAAGATACTCCATTGATGCTTCTTTAAGAATTTCTGAGTATTGAGAATCATTCAAAAACAAAGAACAAGCCCCACACATATCAAATTTTGAAATTTTATCAAGTGGCGTACAATCAAGCCCTTCTTTTTCCATCCTTTCCCCATAATGACCCAACAACCACAGAAAAAACACATCACCATCACGCACACTCATAGCATTCAAAAAAGAATCACTCTTCATTTTATCAACAACTTTTTCCAATGGTTCATCCAACTCACCAAATTTAAAACCATGAAAACAACAAGCATAATAACCATCTGGATAAACTATCATAGAATCATCAATAGCAAATAAACCAGTACATTTAGATTTCGTAATACCAAGTTCTGTTCTTGCTCTTCCCAATCCATTAATATCCATTTCTTTAACACTATTTTTAAAAACCAGAGTACCAACATCACGAATCGTACTTCCATACGCTTCTCTAAAAGTTTTTATATTAGGATTTTGTTCAATGTGAAATTGACTATCACTGACAAAAATATAATTAAATCCCATTTTTGTGTATTCTCTAAATTTTTCTGCACTTTTCTCCATATCAGAACCAACAAACCACCCATTTGTAAACATTGAAAAAGAAAAATGACCTTCTTCTCCTTCTTCTGCAAGCTCTTTCAAATAAGTTACTAACTCATCAAAGTTAGAATATAATGTAGGTTCCCCACCACCTGATATTTGAACATGACGACATCCTAGATCAACAGCTTGTCTAATAACATCTTTAAGAACATCAATATCAATTTCTTCTCTTTCTCTATCAGGACCAGAATCATATGCACAATGGCTGCATCTATTATTACAATAACCCATCAACGGATCAATACCTATCATGTTAACCTTCAATGTCATATAACATTTCAGAAAACCAAACTTTAAATGCAGAACAACTATTTCTTCTTACTACCCAAAAGACTCTCTCTCACTATAATAGCATCTGACAATTCCCCAAACATATCAAACAATTTCTCATACCCAATATCTTCCAAAAACCCTGCAATTTCTCCACTATCCTTACCAACTTTCCCACCTAAAACATCTTTCAAATAACCTTCAACACCATCAAGACGAGATTTCAGCTCCATATAACTAAATTTAATATTTTCTGGAGGTTGATTATCAGCTTTCTTACCTCTTTTCTTCTTTTTAGGAACATCTTCCACATCTTTTTCATCGTCCTGAAAACCCTTAAAAAGATCATCAACATCTGACCGTTTCTTACGAGGCTTGTATGGATCCATTTCCCGTTTGTATATTATATTACCACGCTCTTCCATCAAAGTATTAAATCTATTTCCATAAACAGGTCCAAGTTTAGATGGCGCATACTCAACTCCATGACTCTCGCTTACAAGCCGAGCTAACACTTTAGGGGTTTTTCTAACCCTATTTTCATAATCCGCTTGAGCCAACGTCCAAAGATAACCTCTTATCTTTTCAGGAAGCTTAGTTCTACTACCAGGCATATCTCACAGTCTACCAAACAAAGCTTTTAAGCGTTTTCACACTGTCAAAACAAAAAATCCTTTATAAAGAATCAATATTAATGTTTAAAGTTCGTATTAAATTCTATGTTCGGATACATACGAAAACCCGATCTATTGGGCGGGGCTGACATACACGTCGTATTAACAGCTAAAGAAATAGAACAACTACCTTCACAAACAATAACCAGCTACATCGAAGATTCCAGATCAGACAAACAATACGAGTTTTCAATCGGAGTAGACCATAAATGTGATCCAAAAGTCTCTGGAACCAACCAAAAACTATTCGAAATACCACAAGAACACAAATATGTAATTTTCATACAACCATTCTACCATAAACAACTAAAAGAAACTGGCTGGATAGGTGGACGAGACGGTGATTACAAATTTGACATTTATTCTGAAGAAGAATTAAAAAATTGCCCAGAAATCATGAAAAACTTCGCTAAAATCAAAAAAATAAAAATTATGAAAGCTGAAATAAAAACCAAATTAGAAAAACAAAAAGTAGAAAAAATGCTATCATATTTAGAAGAACACTCAGAAGAATTGGCATTAAAATATCTAAAAGACTAATAAAAAACATATTAAAATTTTAAATTATTTTTTCCCATCCCATTCAGCAAAAAATTCTTTCAGATACATCTCAAGAAATTCATGCCGGTCTTTAGCCAACATTTTACCAGTATCTGTATTCATCAAATCTTTCAAAAGAAGCAATTTCTCATAAAAATGATTAACAACAGAACCCTTTGCTTTTTTAAATTCTTCAGGAGTTTTATCCAAATCAGGTTTTAATTCAGGGTTGTAAATCGACATATTTGAATATCCACCATAAGAAAATGTTCTAGCAATTCCTACTGCCCCCAAAGCATCCAATCTATCAGCATCTTGAACAATTTTCCCCTCCAAACTACTAGGCACAACATGTGAATTTTTCCCCTTAAATGAAATCTCACTAACCGCCTTACAAATATTTCTAATAGAATCATCTTCTACCCCATATTTTTCCATAATTCCCTTAATAATATTCTCCTGATCATCAGAAATTTTCCAATCACCAATATCGTGTAAAAGTGCTACCAACTGAACAACAAACAAATTCCCCCCTTCCTTCTCACACATTTTAACAGACATATTCCATACTCTATATACATGCCACCAATCGTGTCCAGAACTTTCAATACCCAATTCTTTTTCAACATATTTTCGAATATCAGAAATAATTTTTTCTTTATCCATACATACATTAAGAAATTAATAGTTATAAATTTGTACCCCCTCAAAAACAAGGGAGCGATGAAAACTAGTTATTTAACTCTGTTTCCAAAAACAAAAAGATCGGTGGCCTTTGCACCAAAAAGTCTCTTGTATTTTCTGCATTTAATTTTCTCATACAATCACCTAATTAAAGAACTTCCTAAACAACTCAGTAAGTTCTTGGTTTTTTTCAACTATCATAATATTTCACTTCAATTTTTGCTAAAGAGCAAATAGTGAGGGAGTGGATAGAGATCCTGTTTGACTTTCCCACTCCCCCCAAAACGGCTGATGTCGATGTCCCCTAAATAGGAAGCCAACTTCGCTACCTCCTAGAATCGAGCATGATAACCCCTAAACCAATTTCTGTTTTGATTATAGGGGCTTGTTTGTAATTGATCTATCTTAATATTACTGGTATTCCTAGATCGTTCTCAACTTCCCTTTGTCTTTCTGCCATCTCAATTGGACCTACAATGTAAGGTGACTTTACTCCAGTTACGATAGCGATTATCTGAACTTTTCCTGTGTATTCTGGTAATACTCGTGCTCCCCAGATAACTTGTGCTTCTGGACTTAGTCTCTTTCCAATTATTTCTCCTGCTTCATTAATTTCTCTTAATGTGCAGTCTGGTCCACAGATAACATGTATCAAAGCTCCTGCTGCTCCGTTATAGTCAACTTCTAACAAAGGATGGTTGATTGCTTTCAATACCGCATCCTTAATTCTTGACTGTGAGTCTGATTCTCCTACACAGATTGCTGATACTCCACCACATTTCATAATTGCCTTTACGTCAGCAAAGTCAAGGTTAACCAAACTTGGTACTGTAATTGTTTCAGTTATTCCCTTGATCATCATAGAGATCAACTCATCTGCTAGCGCAAATGCTTGTGCGATTGGCATTTCACCTGCGTATTCCAAAAGTCTCTGATTCTCTATAACAACTGCTGTGTCTGTAACTTGTCTTAGAGACCCTAACCCGTCTTCAGCTTTCTGTATTCGTGTTCCTTCCATCTTGAAAGGCATTGTAACAGCACCGATAACTATTGCTCCTAAAGATTTTGCAATCTCAGATACAACTGATATAGAACCTGTTCCTGTTCCTCCACCCATTCCAGCTGTTACGAAAACCAAATCTGCTCCGTCCATTAATTGTTTTAGCTCGTTTCGATTTTCTTCTGCAGCTTTCTTTCCTACTTGTGGGTATCCACCTGCTCCTAATCCTCGTGTTGTATCTTTTCCGATCAATAGCTTTTTGTGCGCTTTTGTAATTGCCAAGTGTTTTGCATCTGTATTAATTGCAATAATGTCTGCTCCAGATGCTCCCATTTCTGTTAACCTTGAAACTGTGTTACATCCAGCTCCGCCACAACCTACTACCATGATTTTTGCTTTGTGCATCTGTAGATTGAACTCGTCTTCTACTTTTTGTTCCCAGTTAACGTTTTTTGAATCTTCTAGCCTTGCTTGATATCCAGCTGGCTGTGGTGCAGCAATTTTCTGCTGTGCACCGTCTTTACTAAATGCTCTGCCAAATGCAGATTGTATTAATGAATCCATTCGATCACCTATTGGTTTTTTAAGCCGTTCGTGTACCCACGCGGTAACATGTAAACTGTATGTGCTTTCGCACACCCTAATTTGAAAATTATGAACATGATTTATGAAATTTAACCCGACATAACTCTAAACTATATCCCAAAACACCGAAATGCTTTTATAGTCTAAACCATAATACTACTCTATAGAACAAGTCTTTAGGATTTCGCCAAAAATCTTTAAGATACTAAACACTAACACAATAAAATCTCGCTAACGAACTGTCGCCAAACAGTTAAAATCTCAGAGTAAATTCGCCAAAATTTACTTTATAACATTAATTCTACTTCTAGGTATATAAACATTTAGCTACTCTAAACTATATTTCGCAGAATTATTTCAATTTTTTCTCGCCAACAACACCAAAAGTTGTCATGACTTTCCCGAATTCTTCCATATAGTCACTAACTGCAAATTTATCTGATGTATCAATCGGAGATAACAAAAGCTGACCGAGAGAAAAATTATTTGAAGTAAAACAAAACATATTTCCATTTTCAAGAAAAGGTACAGCACCTGTCATACCCAAAACATCTTCTTTTTCCATACTACTCAACTTCTTAGCACCACGAAGATCCATATTACGAACCTTTCTAGCTACAAGAGCAACTACCTCATCCTTTTCATCCAAAACATCATAATATTTAGCTACTTTATTATGATCCTCAACTTTAGGCTCATCTCTCATTTCATACCGAAAAACACCTGGTTTTGTCACACATGACCTATCATTCCCATAAACAAAACCAACATCCTCTTCAGGAACAGCAAGAACATCAGACATTTCACCCACAACAATAAAATATTTACCAGACTCATTTTTACATAAATAATAAACACCAGTAAAAATATTAAGATATTTATTTTTTAAACTCTCTTGATCATCAACAAAAATTTCACCTAATGGAAATTCTCCACCATTTGCATCAAAAATCTGATTCATCATTTTAGCCATAAATGTCACCTAATTTATCTAAGGTTCTGATCTTTAAATCTGTGTTCTCCTTCCTTATACAACCTCATCATCTCATCAAAGTCTTCTTTAGTAATATCAACAAAAAAATTTGAAAATGAATAGAAAAAAGCATTCTTCATACCAGGAAAATACTCTGAAGACCTATTGAAACCTTGAACCTGAGCAGGTCTAAAAGCTAAATCAACTTGAGGGATAGACCAATTTGTCATTACATTATTCCATGTTAACGATAACATCTTCCTTTTGCATCTATCAACAGCATTCTGATATTCCTGATTAGTATCATAAACAACCAGAAAATTAACTTTTTTACTTCCACCATCTGTTTCGTTTTGAATCTTGGCAATAGCATCAACAACCCCAGGATAACAAACACCTAATTTATTTGAATCGCCCACAACTCTAGCCTCAAAATCACATTCTTTTGCACAATCAACTATCAATTCAACACCATCAACAAGTGCCTTTGCAATCACTTGAAGATCTTCTTTATCTCTTTCAAAATTATAATCATTTATAACAGAAACTGAAATTTCATCAATATCATACGGAGAGCAACATGCCCATCTTACAACATCTAAAGTTTTAACAGCACCTCTTTGATAAGATTCTTCAAATGTAATTCCCATTTTCCTAGCATATCGTCTATTCCCATCCGATCCAAACAAAAGATGTATCCCATTTGTCATTCAAAAACAAAGAATCCCAACATTTTTATATCCAACAACAACCAATCCTTCTTATGACAATTCTTTTTGGCACAGCTGGTCGGCCTTCCACTAGTTCAGGTGACACCATCGACGGCATTCGCGAGGTTAACCGCTTAGGTTTAGATGCAATGGAACTCGAATTCGTTCATTCCATTTATCTAAAAAAAGACAAAGCCCCTGAAATTCGAGAAGTTGCCCAAGCTGAAAAAATAACTCTTTCATGTCACGCTCCTTATTACATCAATCTAGCCTCCACTGAAAAAGCCAAGTTGGAAGCTTCCAAAACCCGAATAATAAACTCAGCTGAAGTCGCTAGCTTAGCAGGCGCCCGAAATATTGTCTTCCACGCAGGCTTCTACATGAAACGTCCACATCAAGAAGTATTCAAAATGATTCATTCAGCTATTAAGGAATTATCAGAAACACTTCACGAAAAAAAAATCCCAGTCTACCTCCGCCCTGAAATAGCTGGAAAAAACAGCGTTTTCGGATCACTCGATGAAATTCTAGAATTGTGCAAATTACCTCGCGTGCTTCCCTGCATCGATTTCGCTCACTTACATGCTCGAACATTAGGTAGCTACATCACCCAAACAAAATTCGAACAAGTTTTCGAAAAAATTGAATCCAAATTAAGTTCCTCAGCTCTCAAAAACCTCCACATGCATGTTTCAGGAATCGAATATGGCCCAAAAGGAGAAAAAAACCACACATTTCTAAAAGAATCCGATCTAAAGTACCGCCTTCTTCTCAAAGCTCTGAAAGCCTACAAAGTATCAGGCACATTAATTTGTGAATCCCCTGCCCCCGAACAAGACGCTCTACTTCTAAAAAAAGAATTTTCACAACTTTAGATTTATATGCATTAACTTCTATCCATCTACCTTATGTTATTAATCCGAAGAAAGAGAAACTGGATGCTTGCCCCATCCAAAGAAAGAATCGCACTAACTTTATTACTCATAATAATCGGAATGCTCATTAAAACCGATGTAAACAACCCATTTGTATGTCCACATAGTTACTACGGCTTCCCTGGAGAAGTTTATTACCAAACCTGCTCAGGTGCATGGCAAATAAACTTTTTAGCAATAATAGCAAATTTCGCCCTTCTCTACATAACAGCTTGCTTGCTTTTAGCATTCAGCGACAAGCTCAAACACGGCGTATAATTAAAAAATACCAAAATCAACAAATATTACCAAACAAAAAAATCTTTAAAACCCATCAGATCCAAATAAAACTAGGTGATATGATATGAACAATTTGAAAATTAATGTTTCTTCTGAGAAAATAGAAAAAATAAAATGTGATTTACTAGTTACAGGGCTTTTTGAAAAAGAGAACCCAACACATTTAGCTTCTTTAGACAGATTAATTTCCGGAGCAATTAGAAAAGCTGTCAAAGAAAAAGAATTCACAGGCGAAGAAAGCCAATCAAAATTAATAACAACATTAGGAAATCTTCCTTGTAAAAACATCTTACTTTTAGGATTAGGTAAGAAAAAAGAATTTAACCCAGAAAAATCACGAAAACTTTTCGGAACAATTTCCCGTTTATCTCGCGACAAAAAATACTCCAAAGTCGCAACTAACTTAAACCAATATAGTTGTTGTTCTTGTGTAACAGAAGGAATTGTTTTAGGACTTTACAAGTTCGAAAGAAAAAGTGAAAAGAAAAAAGAAGTGATTCCAGAATTCACTTTACTTGAAAAAACAACAAACATCAAAAAATCAAAAGCACAAATAGAAAAAGCTCAGAAAATTTCCAACAATGTTCTATTTGTTCGAGAATTAGTAAACACCCCCGGTTCAGAATTAACACCTTCCGAATTCGCAAAACGCGCAAAGAAAATCGCAAAAGGAAAAGTAAAAATAAAAATACTTTCAAAGTCCGAACTTAAGAAAAAAGGTTTCAATGCACATTTAGCAGTTGGGCGCGGATCATCAGAAGAATCAAAACTAGTAATTGCAGAATACAAAGGAAGCAACAAAAAACCTTTCATATTATTAGGAAAGGGAGTTACATTTGACGCAGGCGGAATAAATCTAAAACCATGGAAATCAATGCTAGGAATGCAACAAGACATGGCTGGCGCAGCAACAGTTTTAGGAACAATAAAAACAATCGCTGAATTAAAATTACCAGTTCACGTTATTGGTTTAATGCCTTTAGCAGAAAACATGTTAGGCGGAGCAGCTTACAAAACTGGAGACATCTTAAAATCATTTGGTGGAAAAACTATCGAAGTCTGCCACACAGACGCAGAAGGAAGATTACTAATGGCTGACTCTTTGGGCTATGCAGACACATTAAAACCAACAGGAATAATCGACTTAGCAACTTTAACAGGTGCGTGTGTTGTTGCATTAGGTTATAGCACAGCAGCAATTATGGGAGATAGAAAAATAATTACAAAATTAACAAAAGCTGCTGATTTAACAGATGAAAAAATCTGGGAATTGCCTTTAGAACAAGAACACAAAGAAGCAGTTAAATCACAAATTGCAGATGTAAGAAACATCGGTGACCCAAACGTAGGAGCAGGAACAATAACAGCTGGAGCTTTCCTATCAAACTTTACAAAATCCCCGTGGGTACACATTGACATTGCAGGAACTGCATGGTCACCACGAGATTTACCATACATGAAAACTGGTGGAACAGGTTTCGGTGTTCGATTATTAACAAAGTTTTTCGAAAACTACAAGGCTTAAATAACATTCATACCAAATTGTTGAAAGGTGAATAATATGAGTAAAAAATATAAAGTAATTCAAGACAGAATAGAATGTATTGGTTGTGGAAGTTGCGCAGCTATGTGCCCAGAAATTTGGGTAATGCGCGCAGACGGCAAAGCTGGCTTAGTTGGAGCAAAAGAAGACCCAGAACTAGAAGAAATAATAATTAATGAATCATTAGTTCAAAAAGCCAAAGAAGTAGAAGAATCCTGTCCAGTAAAAGCAGCAAAAATCACAGAAGTCAAAGAGTGAAAATAAATACACCCACAAAAAATATCAACAACCTCCATTTTTTACCAACACCATCATTAATACACAACCCTTTTAAACTTTCTTTACCCACCAGTAGAATGAGTGGTCTTTAAATACATCAGTTCTAGACAAAGATTATGGCAAAAAATGATTTTAGTCAAAAAGCTGAAGAACTTAGTTGGGATTTCGACGGAAAGAAGCTCACAAAGAATCTTGAGTTTGATTCATTTTCAGAATCACTTGATTTTCTGAATGAAGTAGCTTCTATTGTAGAAGACATCGGTGTGCATCCAAAAGCAGATATACATTCAGATGGAGTAAAATTAACTATACCATCATCCGGACAATTGAACAACGATCACATGTCTCTAGCAGAAGAAATTGACAACTTGTAAATCAGTTTTTAACTTATATGTTAAAAATTACCATCTTAAGTAGGTGATTTAATATGGCAGAAGAAATGAACAGAAATGAAAAGATAGGATTCCATAAAGGAGCAATTGATACTTTACTAAAGGAGCGACAAGAACTTTTGAAAATGGCTTCTATTGTTACTAAAATTCTCGAAATGCACGTTGCAGGTTTAAAAGAAATGGGCATTGACATAACACAACAATTACAACAAGCTCAGCAAGCACAGCCTCAACAAGAAGCACAGCCCCAAACACAACAACCTCAAACACAACAACCTCAAACACAAGCACAACCTCAACCAAAAAAGAAAGACGACAACTTCGATGAGTTTTACTAGATTCAAACTAGCGTTTTGTGCATATGAAAAACCTATCAAATAACACATTTAAAGATAATGTATTAAAAAAACCGATCTCTCCAATTTAAATATCTATATATTCCACTAAAACGTAAGTGACAATAAATGATAATCGTCTATGAAGGTAATGACAAAACAGGAAAAACATTTCATTCAGAACTAACTGCATCTCAACTTTCAGCAACACTCTACCCAACACCAATAGAACCATTCAAATCAATGAGGCATGTTATTGATGGAGGATCACAAGACGCTAGTTTCTTATTCTACATGGCATCAAATCTGTGTCTTTCAGAAAAATTAGATAAAGACACAACATATGTATTAGATAGATTTTTCTTATCAACAATAGCAAATCACAACATAAGAGATACACAACAATATGAAGAAAAATTTGAAGGATTCATGGAAATGTTACCAGAACCAACAATAACATTCTTATTGAAACCACCAGAAGAAATTATAATAGAAAGACTAAAATCCGAAGGAAAATCAGTTAATGATAATTATTTATTGCAACACCCAGAAAAAATAACTGAAATCAATAAAGAATTCACAAGACTTCTTAAAAAGATGGATTTTGTTTATTTTGAAATTAATACAAACAAACCAAAAGAATCCACAAACGAAGAAATATTAGAAATCTTGGGGGACTTTTTATGAATATTTCAGAGCGTGAAAGTTTTTTAAAAGCAAATTCAATTATCGATTCTACAGAAACATATCAAGACATGGTATCAAGAGTTTCTGAATTAGTATTAAATAGTGAAACAGTATACAGAAAAAAACCAGAAGCTGACATATTTCAAAAGAAAATAAAAACATCTATGTATAAAGGAGAATTCATACCAAGTACAACAATACTAACAAACGCTGGAAGAAGAACAGATAGGCCACTATCAGCGTGTGCTGTACCACCAACATCATTAAAAGAAGACTATAAGACAATAAAAACAATGGTAGATTATTATCATCAAGTTGGTATGGGAACTGGTTTTAATTTTGATGATTCCGAAGATCCTATAAAAATTGCTATGTATTTGAATGACATAGCAGTAGAAGGATTAAATAGTGATTTACAAGAACGACCAGTAGGAAATATGGGAATAATAACAACAAATCACCCAAAAATAACAGAATTCATTTCTTTAAAAAATGGTGAAGAAAAAAACAAACAATGGGCATTTAACATATCAATAAATGTACCTGCGGATTTCATGAAAGCAATCGACGAAAAAGAACCATACCATCTAAAAGACGGAACACAAATAAATCCATCAGAATTATTCGAAACTATCTGTGAAACTGCATGGTCATGTGGCGACCCAGGATTAATGTTCTTAGAAAGATTTAACAAAGACAATCCAGCTCCACAAGCAGGAGAATACAAATCAATAGCACCATGTGGAGAAGTTGCAATGACAGAAGGAGAAACTTGCCAATTTTCATACATAAACGTAGCTAAATTTTTAGACCCAACAAATAAAAAAATAAACTATAAAAAATTAGAAGAAACCATTTATGACATAACAAGATTTCTAGACGATGCTTTAGATGTTAGTTTAGAAAAATATGAAAATGAAACAACAATAAATATAATGACAAAGAAAAGAAAAATAGGAATCGGTATATGTGGATTAGCCAAATTATTTTTAAAAATGAAAATAGTTTATGGTTCAGAAAAATCAATTGAAATAGCAAGAGACTTGATGTCCCACATAACATACCACAGCAAATTAGCAAGCGTTGAACTCTCAAAAGAAAGAGGACCGTTCCCACTGTATTTTGAAGAAGAAACATTAATTGGAAACAGTTTCGTTTTTGATAGATTTTCAAAAGAAAAATCAAGAACAGTTTCACAAAAAATGTGGAAATATTTAGATATTGAAATAACAAAACACGGAATCAGAAACATATCAACAACAGCATTACCACCAACAGGAAGAAGTGCTACAGTAATAGACACATCACAATCAATAGAACCATACTTCATGTTTGATTTCAATAACAAAAGTCTTCAAGGCATATTGAAACAACAATTATTAGAAAATAACGTATCAGATAAAGAATCAAGAAAAATCATAGCCAGATTAAAACAAGGAGAAGAAATAAAAAACATTGACTCAATACCAAAAGATATACAAGAACTTTATGTAACTGCTCTTGATGTCGACCCAAAAAAAGAGGTAGATATGGTAGCAACATTACAAAAATTCACCGATGAATCAATATCAAAAACCGTCAATTTACCAGAAAATTGTTCTGTTGGAGATATAGCACAAATATACAAATACGCATTTGATTCTGGTTTAAAAGGAATAACAGTTTACAGAAATAATAGCAAAAAATTTCAACCAAAACGTCTTACAAAAGATTAAATAACAAACTAATACCCATATCCTTCTCGTTCAACATAATCACAGCCTGACTTTGTACATTTCTTTATTGTTAAAACATCTTCATCTCCTCTTGTAACCTGTTGATCAAAATAAGCCTCACCATTACCACACTTAGGACAATGAAAATCACTTGTTATAGAACCACCACCACGTTCTTCCGAAGCAATAGGCTTAGCAGTTTTTTTACGAGTTTTAACTATTGATTTTTTAGCTTTACGGTCTTTTCCCCCATCAATATCTCGCAAAGCATAAGCAGTATCACACGGAGCACAATAATTCAATATTTCATCACTTAAATCTGGCAATCCTAAATCGCTCCCTTTCTTCTTCCTCATCATTGATCCACAATCACAAAAACTACCAGTTTTTATTGTACCATCATAATTAATCATTATTATCAGCTATAATACAAAACTTATAAACACACACCACAATGACATTTTTATCATCCAAAACATATTTCTAATATGGTGATCAAATGAATAAAATACCAAAAATAGCTGTTGGTGTACTAATACTAAATAATGAAGAAAAAATATTTTTAGCAAAATCTCCTAAATGGAACAATATGTGGATAGTTCCCGGTGGGAAATTAGATTATGGCGAAACACTAAAAGAATGTGTAAAAAGAGAAGTAAAAGAAGAAACAGGTCTCAATATAACAAATGTCAAATTTCTAGAAGTTCTAGAATCAATAAAATCCAAAGAATTTCATGATGAAAAACATTTCATATTTCTAGATTTTACATGCAAAGCAATAAACAATGAAGTAGTTCTTCTCGAAAGAGAATTAAACGAATATAAATGGGTAACCCCAGAAGAAGGCCTCAAAATGAATACAAACTCATCAACAAGACATTTCATAGAAACATATATCAAAGAATCAAAATCCAAAACTATTAAAAGCTAACGAAACATTAGTTACATTAGAAACAATTAACAAAATCATGGCTGGAATAGTGTAGCGGTAACATGAGAGCTTGTGGAGCTCTCGTTCCGGGTTCGACTGACCTTTTTATTGGTAAGAACAAAAAAGCTCCACCAAAAAAAGATACGGAAGCCCCGGTTCCGGCCCCATTTTTAATTTTAATTAAAACTCAGGAACGATAATGACGCCCATTTTCTATTTTTTATATACCAAAAACAAATTTACTTTATGGATATTTTCCAAGCAATATTCCTCGGCATCGTTCAAGGATTAACAGAGTGGCTACCAGTTTCAAGCTCAGGACATTTAGTCGTTTTCCAAACTCTCTTTGGATTATCCCCACCGATTTTTTTCGATTTACTTCTTCACATAGGAACAGTACTAGCAGTAACTGTATATTTTTGGAAAGACATAATTTCTCTAGACAAAAAAACAATAATTTATTTAATCATCGGAACAGTTGCTACCGGAATCGTAGGTTTAGGAATAAAAGATCAAATAGGAATGTTTTTCACAAACACAACATTAATCGGAATAGCCTTTCTAATAACAGGATTTCTTTTACTAACAACAAAATTCTTTAACGGTCAAGACGATCTAAGATTAAAACACCCTATATTATTAGGATTAATCCAAGGTCTGTCAATAATACCCGGCCTCTCAAGAAGCGGAGCAACAATTTCAGCAGGAATAATTTCCGGTGGAAAAAGAGAAAAAATCGCAAAGTTTTCTTTCTTAATGTCAATCCCAGCAATAATCGCAGCCACTATTCACGAATTCCAATGGGGAACAGTTGACCCTACAAACGCAATCGTAGGAATAATAGCAGCATTCATCACCGGCTATCTATCAATCGGATTCTTAATGAATATAATAAAAAAACAAGAATTCTGGGTATTTTCAATTTATTGCTTTGCTATGGGAATTTTCGTAATATTGATTCTATAAAGCAATTTAAATATAATTCAACAGTGTATTGTTAATTAAGCAGGGGTCGCCCAGAGAACCTTTTTATTGGTAAGAACAAAAAAGCTCCACCAAAAAAGATTCGGGTAACCAGGTCAAAGGCGCTAGGCTTAGGACCTAGTTTCTTAGTGAATACGAGAGTTCGAATCTCTCCCCCTGCACCACATTATTTTTACAAAATATCTTTACGTGTTAAACCTTTTCGCTTAACTAATTTAGAAAGATAAGAATCAACAACTTTCTTTTCCCCATTTTTCAACTCTTTATACAACCCACCAACAATCAAAGAAAACCTTTCATTCCTATTTGTACTTTTCAAAGGAACTGGTACTGGATCTATTATCTGAGTTGTTTTCTCCCCATCAAAACCACCCTGTTTTTCATACTCCTTAACATTTTCAATCATTTTTCTCATTTTTAACTCACAAAGTTTTTGTTTAGAAGTCTCCTGTGTCATATCAAAATCCCCAGGAGTAACCATAGCACCATTGTGAAAAATCATCTCAGCTCCACCGATTCCATAACGCAAGAAAATCAATGATGTATTATAAGCTACAGATTTAGAAGAATCCAACAAACTATATATTCCGTCTTTAACAGCACTCTTTTCCATAACAATAATAGAAAACAGATAGGTATATACCCACCACAAATACTTTAAGTTTTAGCTTAAAAAAACAACTAAACCTGAAGCTCATCTTCCTCTACCCACGGCGGACAAGCAATAACTAAAAGCTCAGCTTTTTCACTAGTTTTCCAAGCTTCATGTTCTGTGTTAGGAGAAATCATAATAATATCCCCTTCTTCCAGATGTCTTACTTCACCATCAATATCAACATCCACACTACCTGTTAAAACAAAATAGAATTCAGTAAGCTTCTTATGATAATGCCGTTTAGTAGAATCATTAATTTCCACTCTAACAATATTCATCTCAGAAAAATCTTTAGATGAAATCAGCTCCCTCATTATTCCACATGTTATCTTCTGGGAAGAAGGTTCTCCCTTCTTTATTATTTTATGAGACATACAGTCCACTCAGTTTTTGAAAGTTTATTCAACTGTTATAGTTCCTTGTTTTCCGATTCCAAGTTGAAGTTCGTTTCTAAACTCTTTAACAAAACCGTTTGCAATTGTTACTTTCTTTCCAGCGTCTACACCATCAGCTTGTTTTCCCCAAAGTGTCAATTTCATTTCGCCACTCTCGTCTTTAACCATTGTGTTTACAAGAGTTACTCGTGTTCCGAACTTTGTTGAAACTTCTTTTGGAGCTTCTACACTAGAAACTTCTACTGTTATATTTACGTCGTTTTGTCCTGCTCTTAATTCACCAATATTCAAAAAATCACCTTATTTACATATATCGACCATCCAACACAAAGAATACCATGCATCGAATCGCCTTTCATTTTATAAGATTTGCAAGTATTTAAAGCCAATAAAAGCATTTTAATAATTAAAGATATGAAATATTAGCAACGCGCCAGTAGTCTAGATGACCTTTTCAGAAAAGCTCAACCAAAACAAAATTGGTCAGGAAAGTGGTAGGATGCAAGCTTGCCAAGCTTGTGACCCGAGAGACCTTTTCTTTGAAAAGAAAAGATCTAACAAAAGAAACTTGGAATTGGTCTTGGGAATTCAAAACGAGATACGTTGAAAATCTCGGCTGGCGCACCAAAACCATAATGTGGTGCTTTCACAGGAGAAACGTGGTTTAGTAGCCATCCCGTGAGAGTATTATTATGACTAAGTATGATCCACATAACTATAAGCGAAGAGAAGAACTAGCTCTAAATTCCTTAAAGAAATCCAAAATACCCAAAAGAAATAAGCAATTAATTTTAGAATTTAGACAAGATTGTATTATTAACGGATTAAGCCTTGCTCGAATAGCTAAATATCTTTATAGGCTGAAAAAAGTATCTGAGCTATTAAATCATAAAGATTTTGACAAAGTCAATATAGATGACATAAAACAAGCTGTTATGAAAATAGAAACATCTGATTATGCAGAATTAACTAAAGTAGATACCAAAGTTATTATCAAAAGATTCTATGCGTGGATTAGAAAATGCGAATATCGGGTTTATCCACCTGAAGTTAGATGGATCAGAGGACATCATAAAACACATACAAAAATTCCAGAAGAACTTTTGAGTGAGGAAGAAGTCAAAACACTGATAAATGTAGCTACCAACTTCAGAGACAAAGCCCTGATTTCTATACTATATGAAAGTGGGTGTAGAATAGCAGAAATTCTAGGATTAAAATTCAAGAACATTACTTTTGATGATTATGGAGCAACAATAATAGTAGATGGAAAAACAGGTGTTAGAAGAATTAGAATAATAACATCTGTTGGTTATCTTGTAAAATGGATGAATAATTATCCATTTAGGAAATCACCCGAAAGTCCTGTGTGGACAATATTCTCAAAACCTAAATCAATGGAATATGGTCTTACAAGAAGAATTTTACGAAATCTTGTTAAAAAATCAAAAATAGAAAAAAGAGTACATCCTCATTTATTCAGACATAGTAGAGCTACCCATTTAGCAAATCACTTGAAAGAAGCACAAATGAAAGAATACTTTGGATGGACACAAAGTTCTAGAATGGCTTCTACCTATATCCACTTATCTGGTAGAGATATTGACAAAGCTATCTTGAAAGCAAATGGAATCAAATTAAAAGAAGAAGATAAACCTAAATCAGGATTCAAGAATAAAGAATGTCCTAGATGCAATGAAAACAATCTACCAACAAATACATTCTGTTTCAGATGTGCTATGCCTCTAGATAGCAAAGTTCTACAAGAAAGAATATCAAATAAAAATAATCTCCATTCTATGATGGACAAACTTTTAGAAGATGAAAGTTTCAAAGAAATGCTTTTAGAGAAACTACAAACTGTTCCTATGTGATAATTATGACCGAAGATTTTACAAAATTAGAAATAGCAATCCTTCGTAGAATGAAAACCAATAAAGTATGGGGAAAACATCACTGGCGAGAAGATACCATGAAAAAAGGTTTTCCACCACATCTTAGAAAATTAGTCATAAAATCAGCCAAATCCCTAAAAAGAAAGGGATATTTGCTTATGAAACCTACCCCGCATGGAAAACAGTGGTATTTGAATAGAAATAAGGTAAAAAAGATATTGGAGCTGACTGATCTATGAATAAAAAATATACAAAGACCATAACATTTATATACAGCAAAAACCTAAATAAACCTATGGAAACTGAATCTATCATAGTAAAAGCTCTCGGAGGCACTCCATGGGCTAAAATAATGGATTATTTCATTGTATTTAGAGAATTTGATCACACCAGATACCATGTAGCTGAAACTACTGGGGTAGCTAGATTAACTGTAGATAAGATATGGTCTAAAATGATGGAAATGGGATTTATTATTTCTACTAGAAAAATTGGGAATGCAGAATATTTCAAACTCAATATGAAAAATCCAACTATTAAAGCTATGATCAAAATGACAAATGAAATCATAAAGATAGAAACCTACAAAGAATTAGAAAACCCACAGGAACATAAACCAATCCCAGTTAGAGGATATAGGTAATTCTATTTATCTGAAAACATATTCAATACTCGTTTTTTATTAGCTGTAAACATAGGTACAAATTTTTTATGTTTACAATATGTCTTCCTTGGAAAACAAAAAGTCCTTTACAAAAGTCTCAAAGCTTAAGCGAATCCAACCAATCAAACCCTTCAAAAGTCCCATCCTTTATAGATCCATAGAATTTTTTAGCTTTTTCTGTAGCTACCCAGCCATATCTACCATTTGAGTTTTTTTCCAAAAATCCTTTCTTTTCAAGAGATTTAATACGTCTTCTTGAATTTTCCGTATTGGTATTAATAAATTTTTGAACGTCTTTTATATGAATCAACTCTTTTTCCAAAGACATCTTAATAACATAAAAATCTGGAATCTTTTCAAAAATTGAAATATCACCATTCAAAAAAACATATTTAACAGATGATCGTTTATCACAAAAATCAGGACATGTATCATAATATGAAAATACCATCCCTTCTTCCTCAAGCATGAAAATACCAAATACCGTATTTATACTACCAGATTTGATAAGATTAGTCATTTCTGGTATACTACGACAACCATCACGTACACATTCGAAAACACCATTAGCCGCAATATAATGATAATATTTTAAATACGCTTCTCTTGAGTTAATATTTTTTTTCGTTTCAAAAACATAATTCGAAAAAGATCGTGTTTTAATAGAACCTCCACTTAATTTTGAAAGTTCCTCACAACATTTAAAAAGTTTATAATCGGTATCAAATCTTCCATCATTATCAAATTTTTCAATAGTTGAAAATAGATTTTCATTTTCATTTATTCGATTATACATAGAAACCATTCTATTACCATTTGAAACAATATCACAAAATTCAAGAATTTTTGAAACATCAGACCAATGTTCTCCAACAATATCAGAAATCTTTATTATTTTTTCAGCTGTTAAGAAGTCTTTTCCACGAATATCAACATCTTTAATAAAGTTATTCCAAAGTTTTTCTATCCAATTGCCCTTTTTCTCCATAATATGATAAGCATACATTGAACGACCAGCACTTGTAAACAGGCCTCTTTCATAAAGAGTATCCGTAATAACAGCCTCCTTGAGAATAAAATGTTTTTTCATCCCAAGAATAAGTTCACATTTTTTACGCCCATTTAAACCAATGGAATTCCTATTCCAATACTCCTCAATAGTTGAACCATGAAAATCTTTATTAAATTCCTTATCACGCTGATTTTTACTCCAAGAACTATGACGACGAGTAGTTGAATCTACCCATGAAAGCTTCTTATACATTCCTTTCCAACCACGAAACTCAGACCCACCATCATCACGATTATTAAAATAACCTGGAACACGTTGTTTTTTGACTTCTTCAATTATTTTTCCATTTTTTTCTTCCTTTCCACAAATGTTTCCGTAAACGCATCATAAGCAATACCACAGGTCCCACAAACATAATTCTTATATTGAAAATCCCAATCATATTTACCACTACACCCATCCTCAACACACCCATCATATTGATTATCCGGATCTGCTTTACGATTTTCAGAAAATACCCGTTTTAGCTTTTTATTCATAATTCAAAATATGAACCAATCTTTAAATCACAACCCAATTGCCCAATATTCACCAATTTATAGCGATCTATGAAATTCTATAACAGAATGTGACTAGTGTGTCATTTTCATCCATATGACACCTACAGACATAGTCAAGAAAACCAAGCTCATCATGAAGTATGTCAGCCACATTCTAGTAAAATTCTCAAGTATGAGTCTAGTTAAATGCCTCAACCCAGAAGACAGCTCATGGCGATATTACCAATTAACAAACAAAGGTAAGAAGATTCTGAAAGAAGTTGAGAAACAGGGGAAATGAAAATTATTCAACTCCCCATATCTTTTTCAAAATTTTAACCTTTCTTTTTGGATCCATTTTATCCTTTATCATCAAAACAAGATACATCATTACTAATTGACCATTATGTATTACTCTCACAGGATTCTTAAGACCGGTTGACATTATAGTATTAAATTCATGGGCAACAATATTTCTAAGATGTCTTAATTCCATCATCTGTATAAAATGCTCTTTAGGAATACCATATTTAGCTGTGCATAAAATTATTAAATTATGAAAACTAAATTTCTTTGCCTTTCTTTTTAACTGTTTACCATCATAGACTTCAATCAATTTAAGCAATAAATCCTCAATCTGAGTAGATAACACCATAACAATCCCAACAATATTCAAAGTAGAAGTAGCAGAAGGATCTCGAATAATTCTAGTATAAAAATTTAATATTTCTTGTTCGGGCATTTGAAGAAGATGATTAGTGAAATCCACAATCATATCAGGTCTAATTTTTTCAGGAATGGAATCAGTAAGTTTTTCAAAAGGTTTCTCACCAATAATTTTAATTAATTTTTCCTCTTCTTCACTATATTTTTTCTTTTGTTCCATTTTATCAGCTTTCTTTTCAGCCTCTATAAAATTTTGTATAGGTTTCGGCAACTCTTCTATAACTTCTTTTGACATATTAATTCAATATGTTCCATGATTTAAAAATCTTATATTATTTATTAAGATTACTAAAGAAAGAATCAAAACTATAAAGAAAGATACCATCATTCTCATATACCAACGGAGTATATTTAGTAATAACAATAGCTTCAATATCAAATTGTTTCAAATCGACTTTAATACGTCTAGAAAAGTCATCTATCATTTTCTTGAAAAATAGTAACCTTTTATTATGAAATTTAGAAATTTCCAATAGACCATCCTCAGAACTCAATTCCTGATCAATAAGTGTTTTACCAGAGATAGTGGATGGAGAAAAATCCCTATATTTTGCTTCTATGAGATATATTTTTTTCTTTTCAATTGAGTATGAAATAACGTCATAGGCAAACGATTTTTTATTGAACTTAAATTCTTCATCAAACGGAACAATATAACCAAATTCTCTAAATTTTTGACGTATTTCATTTTCAAATCTATTTGATGCTATTTTTTTACCTTCTATCTTGATAGATTTAGTTTTCTGTCCTATAGAATAAATTATAAAAAATAATAATGCGTATTTACAAAGCAGAATTTTATTATTGACATCATCAAACAATATTATTGGTGATGATTCAGTGTTCTTAATTACTCTATCTATAAATATTTTTTGTTCTGATGGGGTCATATTGTTCTTTTTAAGATGTGAATAAAAATATCTTTTATTCCATTCTACATAATCAGTTGTCATAGAAAAGAATAAACTTAACAGTAAAGCTATATCTTTATTAGTCAGATCAAACTTATAATTAAAACTTGTTCTATAGTAATAATTCAAAAAATAATCAATACTTACCATATTTCTCCAATACCCTTTAAAATAGTCCAGCATCTCCATACCAAATTCAAAATCCTTTCCTATTTCTTCAAGATGATCCAATTCTATATACCTAAAAATAGATTCCCTATCTCTTTGTTTTTCATTTATTATACCATAATTATTCAGTAATTCATTGAACACCTTTCGATACTTAAGAATCAAACATCTGTCAGAAGTAGTAACAATTATTCGATAATTCAATATATCATCTAAAAAATTTTCCTTATATAATAATCTTGAGTAATTATCTAGTAATTTGTTCATTTTAACAGGACGCTTTTCCCTACCAACACATTTTTTATTTTTAAACGTTTTCAATAATTCATCAGTTGTTAAAAAAATATCGGTTTTAACACCCAAACCGTTAAAATATGATTTAATCATTTTACCTCTTTTCATAACAAGATATCTTAAAATATGATACGAATCAAATTTCAAAATTTCTAATTTCAACTTATTTTCCATATCAGAAAAACTTTTTTTAACCGAAGTTGGATCATCACGTATTTTTTCGTTAACATAATTATCACATGATACTGTTAAACAAAACTCTTCATTTGTTTTAGGGTCTACGTAAAGAAGACCCCCACAACCACAAATAAAATTACTTTTCATAAGTTATTTTAACTCATCGATTTAATAAAACCCTCACTCACTCGGCATAATTTTCCAAAAAGCATTTTCAATCTCTCGAGCCTTATCGAACTTCTTCTCCTCACGAAGCCTAGAAACATCCTCTTGCATATGATCCATCAAGAAATCCTTAAAATCATATTTCATCAAAAGATGTAATCTAAAAGTCCGATCATGTTCTTTCCCGTTCAAAAGATAATCTTTTACACTTTCATACAGAAATCTTCTAGTAGAATCTATTTTACCATAATCCCCAAATATGTGACGTAAAGCATGATCGTAGCCCTTCCTAACACAGTAATCAGCATCTAGCATAGTCTCAACATATTCCTCATCATTTAGATCAGAAGGTAGTTTTCCAGCTAAGCCCCGCTTAATTTCTCTAATCATTCTCGAATACTCATCATGTATAGTCAAAGGGTATCTCATATGAAAAAATTGGTCACGTAAGATTAACCCTGTTGTGATACGCCAAAAAGACAGTGATTAAGGTTTTCGCTCATTGTCGACATGCTTAAAAGCTTTTAATCCAAAGTAATTGGATATTCACAAATATTCGTAGTATTGATCTCAGTAGAAGAAACAGTATAATATTCTCCGTCTACCTTACAGGAATTCCCGCTTATGTAAAACCCATCTAAAGAAATATTCTTAGGAAAAACCACCCCAGTAGTAGATATTGTTCTCGTATTATCACTAACACCAACTTCAGTTCCGTTAGTAACATTTGAAACAAGAAGATAATCGTTAAGGTCTAATGAATATTCTACAGTCGCATTAACTATCACAATCCCTTCATTATCAACATCAAATCCAATAGGAACACTACATAAATAATTAGTAGAACTAATATCTAAGTAATCAGAAATATTATCAAAAATATCTAAAGTCTCCGCCCCATTAAATCTCCCACCATAGCTCCAGACCTCAGTAACATTTTCTCCATCTTTTAATACCACGCTCAAATTGTTTGGAAATATTCCAAACGCATTGGAATAAACTGAATCCTCAAAATTGTCATTTAAATTAACCGTGACATTCTCATTCTTGAAACTAGAAATATAGAAGAATTTCAAAAATCCATCTGTACCTATTTCTCCACTATGCCCACAACTTCCACCCAATTCTGTACATCCATAATCCCCAGCCTCACCACCTCGTATGTCAAAAACAGAATTAGAAATATCTAACTCATCAGCTACAAACATAATTTGCCCACCTTCCCCACCAGCTCCAGAACTACCAGCCCAAAAAGCACCCACACCACGAGTAACATTTGCACCATCTCCACCTCGACCACCAGTAGCATTAACTGTAGAATGAAACTCTATTTTACGGGCAGTAAAAATAGCATAACCAGAACCTCTCTCACCATCTAATCCTGAAAAAGAAGCATAAAGAGTCGCTCCACTTCCACCACCACCTGCACCTGAAACAGAAAAACTAGCCATAATCTGATCTAGAATACTAGAACGTGAAACAGGATCAGCAGGAAAACAAGCTTCATTAAGATCGCCCCCACCAATACCACCTTTAGATGTCGTACTTCCACCACATCCACCCCAACCCATAGGCTGATAATAAGCATGATAATAAGTTGGATGTCTATTCATCGGATTAGTATTATATTTTCCATTTTCCCCATTACCACCAATACGATTATTATTAGTATGCTTAGCACCTTTCCCACCTTCAAATCCTTTATGAGTAAGAACAAGAGACTCAGAACTATTAACAAAAATATAATTCGCAGTGATGTTCAGATACCCACTCCCTTCTACAACAGGATCAAGAGGAAGAACATCTATAGAACCATTATTGATAATGTAAACTTCATCATATTCCAGATTCCCATATAGCTGAACAGTTTCATTGTCAACTATCAAATCCTTTTCTGTTGAAACATCATATATCCAATTGACATATTCCAAAGGTTTTCCTGAAACAGATATATTAGCAGATATCAATTCTGATTCGCATGGAAGTGTAAAGTTAGGAACACTTTGGTTTTCGAGATTATATACAAAATCATATGAATCTGAAAATATTACAGTATTTTCTTCAGTAGTAAGATTTAGCACCAAAGGATCAGTAACCTGTAAAGCTATGACCTGACAACTAAACAGAACTAAAAACAATAGTCCAAAAACTACTTTTTTCTTCATAATAAAATACTATCTAAAAACACTTAACCCAAAGAGGATACAGTAAAAAGATAGTATCTAAATAAAATCGTTATAAAGATTGATATATAATAAATACCGATACTTATGAACAAATTCAAATGCTACCAATGTGGAAACTGTTGTAAAAATTTAATGAAGAGAGGCAAAAAACGCCACAATCCAGATGGTCAACTTGTACCAGATGAAAAATTAGGGTTAACAATTTTCAATTGGGAAGTCGAAACACTCAAAAAATTAGCAAAAGAAAATAATATTAAATTAATCTTAGAACCTCAGCATGGACTAGTCTCTAAAGAAGGTATTCTAATAATAGCATGTTATCAGATTACTCACAACAACTGTCCATTTCTAATCAATAACAAATGTAGTATACATAAAAACCGACCAATTGCTTGTAGAGTATTCCCACTAATGAATTCTGGTCTATATGAAACAATATCAGATGTATTGGGTTTCAGAAAACCAACAGAATCTGAAATATATATCGACTTCAGAGATTGTAACAATAATGAAAACTTAAGAAAAACGCTCGATTTTGAAATAAACAAAGGGAATCGACCACTCATATTATTAAAAAGATTTATAGACATTTTCGGATTGGAGATTATAAAAAATGAAATGAAAAAAGCATTACTCAATGACTTACTATATGAAAAAATAGGTTACCTTAACAATAATAACTTTATTTCAGATAATAGAAATTTACAGATAAATAGAAAAATGACGATAAACGAATTCATGAAATTTAAAAAAATCGACATGACAACAACTGAAAAAAACGAAAAAAACGCTGATTTTATCATTAACAACATGATAACCCGTGCGTTAATAGCCAATTATGAATTAAATAAAAGTTAGTATCTTTCTAGCGTACCAAAAGCCGTATTAGAATAGAAAACATATTCTTGATTATGAGTATCAAAATCGGAGAAGAGTTTTTTCAGTCATCCTCTGATGGTGCATATGATCCTTTTGTACCATCAGGGGCAGATACTCCAAAATGGATAAAATTTGTTATGAAGGCAATAAAAGAACGGAGGAATCGCGAAAATGAAAATAGAGAATCTAGCACACCAGCGTTTAAGTGTCCTCAATAAGACACGAAACGGAATAGTGAAATTCCCATTAGTTTTTTCAAAATTATGTAGTACATTCAGCATAAACAAAAAAAATTGTTGGGAATTATTATTCGACATGAGAGATTCTAAAATGATCGATATAGTCCCTTTTCATGGGGTTAGGATGAAATGATCAGTATACTTTTCTTGACTTTTTAGTAATATTTAAAGATTGGTCTTTTTATTTGTGTTCAATGATTAGATGAAATAATTATGGGATGTTATTATGTTTAGAAAAAAAGAACAAAAGTTTGTAAATCAATATGTTATTAGTCATTTCTCCAATACTCAAATTGAGGAAGAATTGCTAAAAATGGATATTTTTCCCATTGAAAATGCTATTGAAAAGGAACAGTCTAAATTTATTGAACTTCAAGATCTAAAATTGAAGGGAGAATTGAATTTTGGGCTAAAATCCAATGAGATTGATTTAGGAAGAGTTTATTCTAATTTGAAGCAAGATATTACATATTTATTGGGTCTCTCGCCAAATATTCCAGATTCAGAATTTAGAATGAATACGTCTTTTAATTTTCCAGCAATTGGTGGTACTTTAATCGAAGGACTGGGTCTATTATATGTTGGATTATATTCGCTTGCAAATTTATCTGGAATAATCGATTTTAATCCTATTGATTTTGTTTTACCGGGAGCACATGCTTTAGTTGGAGATATTCATAGAAGAACCATGATGCCTCTTGGAAGCATGTATAATCAGAAAACTAAAAAAATAATGTTAGGAAACAAATCTGAAGCTGATTTGATTCCAGCATTTGCACATGAACTTGATCATCATGTTCTTGTTGAGAATGGTATTCCTTATGTGGTAATCTCTAAAGCTGATAAGAGCTATGTTCTTTTTCATGAGGGTCATGCTAAGGGAATTCAAAGAATTATAAGTGGTCAGTATTTTAAAAACAGTGGAAATGAAGCATATCTACATGATGTTTCAAAAACTGATTTAATGGAACTTAAGAAAACATATAACTGGTTATGTAAAAAAAATAAATTACATCCAAAAAGTGAACTTTCAACAAGTAAGGTATTCAAAGGTACGAATAAACTTTTTTATCATATGTTTGGTTCTTCAGAAAGACATGTCAAAGGTTCTGCATTCTTTTATTTACTTGAACAAGAACAAGGAAATGATGTGTATAAAAACATACTTCGAGATCCCGAGAAAGTGTTTAGTTTTAGGGATCTTTAGGAGTTTTTGATATTTTCCGATAACAACCCGCTATAAAATTTCATGGTACACTGAATAATATAAATGTAAAATGCATAAATCATACACATACATCATATTCATAGTTCCAATATTAAACACAATTGACCAATTTAGAAATTGTCATATATAACAATCATAAAAATCTTTATATAGAAGTTACGACAATATGTAATTATAGGTGAAAAACTACGCAAATCCACAACACCGTATTTTGGTTCTTGTGCTCGGCTGGCGCACCATTTACTCCCCACTATAATCAAAAATACTTTTATTAGATTGATCTTCTTCATCAACTTTCTGCATATAGTCAAAAAAACTACTGATTACCAAAGATTTTTCCTCTTCGTCTGTAAGTGGGATCAACTCTTCTTCCTTTTTTTCAACTAAAAACATAACATCTTTACCACGATACCATGCTTCTGGTTTTTCAGTATTTGTTTCATCAACTATCGAAGAATCCGTCTCCAAACAATTATCAATTTCAGATCTCATCAATCCCCTATTAGGATTTAGTGTCTTCAAACAAAAACCAATACCAGAAATCAAAGATATATATCCAGTAGCTTTCACGGCTCTACTCAAGATAGTAGGTGTCCTATATCCACCAGTAATCATAAAAATTTTAGTATCTTTACCAGAGACAAATTTTGATTCCACATCTTCCCCACCTTTATGTATTCTTATTTCACCATTATCTGCCCATGGGCGATAATCCCCATACACATCAGTTCTAAGATCTTTTGTGACTTGCATATAATTATGCTCAAATTCAGTCATCACAACATCATTACCAGGAATTTCATTAAATTCTCTTTCTGATGGAGCAACATCACCATCAATATCAACATATAAAACATCATTACCAGAGTACTTTGCCCATCTAACATCAACAACATTAGCAGAAATGGCCCTACCAGTATAATGAACATTTTCAAAATCTTTGTAATAAGCAATTCCCAACAAACCAATTCCTATAGCTGTTCCACCAACAATCAATCGAGAAGCAACAGGATGATTATAATAAAAATTATTAATAGATTGATACACTTTTGAAACAAACGATTTCAAAGTATCCAATTTAAATTTTGACATAAAAATATTAGAAACCTAAAACTTAAATAAACAAAACAGCTAACACACCATCATAATCCATAATAGAAATTTCATTCTATAGCAAACTAATTAACTCGGGTAGATAACACAGATTCACTAAAAGATTACTTCGTCTCAACACAATTATCTCTGTCTTCGCGTTCCCATTCACCATCATCACAATATGTGCATGAATGCTTTCCATCGCTGTAATCGTATCTTCCATCATCTGTTTCGCACTTAGATTTAAATTCTGCTCCATCTAGTTCTGACCATTCATCAAAGCCACCATACAAATCTGATTCAGCTTCTTCTTTTGTCATACCAGCTTCATCACACATCTCTCCATGAAATGCACATTTACAAACAGCTGCATCAACAGAAATACCACAATAGTCACTTCTTATGTCTTTACCATAAGTGACTGTACGTTCTGATGCACATCCAGATACTAGAACAACTAGAACTAATACTAAAATTATTCTTTTCATAAATTATATTTAAATTCAGTATATAAAAATATAGCTATTAGTCCTAGAACACCGTCTCCCACATCCATCACACAAAACCCTTATATACAACCAAAAACAATTAAACGTTATAATTAAACTTCATTACAACCATTTTAAAAATAAACAATACGGGTAGATATTATGAAAAGAAGCATTAACAAAATTTTATTACTTACCAGCATCATAACATTAGGTATCACCACACTAACCTCCATACCACTAATAATTAATTACATAAATGGCACAGATGCACAATTTACTTTAATTGTAGATTTTCATGTATGGTTTGGTGCTATATTCATAATATCAACATTAAGCAGAATAATACTAAACAGAAAAATTGTAATGAATATGATCAAATAAAATTAAACAAAAATAACAATTCATAAAATTTTAATTTACTTACCATTTCACTTCTTCGAATAAATCATATATTCAACAATTAATGTAAACACAGGAAATATCACACTTAACACTATCTGTGTGTCAAATCCTACAACTCCTTCCAGCAAGAAAAAAATAATAGCTGCCAAAGAAAGTGCCTGTAATCCACCAAAAATTAAAAACATTTGTTTAACTTTCATATCAGAATATTAAATTTAGTAATATATAAAATAAAAAACAATGGCTGAGAAAACCAGCCATAAAAATAGTTTCTACGTTATTTTCTTCGTTTTTTTGTTGTTTTTTTCTTTGTTGTCTTTCGCTTTACTGTTTTTTTCTTGACTACTTTCTTTTTCTTAAGCATTACTTTTCTTTTTTCAAGATTTTTTACTTTCTTTTTCATTCTGCTTATTTGAGTGTTACACGCTTTGACTGTCTTTGGAGCTTTCATTTTTTCACCTCCGTTTTATTATATAAAATTAAATCCTCTATAAAAATAATTAGAAAAACTCGTTTATAAAGATTCCTATTATAGATAAAAAATTATCAGAAATTATCCGGAACTTTACCTATTTTATTATACACCCGAGACGAACCAGTAACATCAGAAGAAATATATCCCATCCATTCCAACCTACCCAATGTATACACAGTAGTTCCGTTTTTCGTTCCGAGTCCTTTCATTATATCACGCAAACCAGAATCAGGATTTTCAACAATAAATTTATAATAATCCATCTGACGTTCAGTTAATTTTTTAGGCTTATGATCAAATCTTCCCATAAAAATATTAAGATAACCAAAACTTAAAAACATATATAAAAAAACAAAACAGGCTGAAATTATCTATTCCAGCCAAGTTTCAAGATTGCACCTAAAGCAACAATAAATCCACCGATTCCAAATGCAATTGATATGTAAAACACGAACAATGCCATTGTGTCTGGAAGTCCAAGAGCTAACAATGCTCCGAAAGACCCCAAGAACAAAGCAAACATCATTACAGTCAATGACGCTACCATAAACATTAGTTCTTCGTTTTTTGTTATATTGTCAATTGCTATTATTGCTCCAAGCAAAGCCATAACCATCAAAGGAATTTCAGCATATTCTGCTGGAACTTCAAACAAAGAAGCCATTGCAGCTACAATCAATATAGCTATGAATGATAAACTTCCCAAATTCAAAGAAACCCTTGTTGGATCTAATTTTTTCTTTGCCATAAAGATAATTTCTCCAAAGGATTATATAAATCTGCTGGCTCAATTTAAATCATGAAAGATCTTTGGATTCGTGGTAAAAGGAAACTAGATGCTTATATCAGTAAACCAATAGATGAAACAACCACCCAAAAATTCCCATTAGTGATAATAGCACATGGATTCAACAGCTCAAAAGAAAATAGCACAGCAAAAGCATTAATGCCATTTCTAAAAGAAAATAGAATTTCTTCAATTGCCTTTAGTTTTTCCCACCACGGAAACAGCGAAGGAAAATTTGAAGAAGTAACAATATCACACATGATCGAAGATTTACAAACTGTAATAAATTATGCTTCTTCTTTAAAATGGGTAAGTGAATTAGCTATAGTCGCAACAAGCATGGCTGGAATACCAGCAATAATTTCTGTTGCAAAAGACAACACAAACCAAAACAAAATAAAAGCACTCTGCTTGAGAGCAGGTGTTTCAGACTTTACCACAATAACAAGAATAAAAAACGCAAATGTAGAAGAATGGAAAACAAAAGGATTTGTACAATACCCAAGCAAATTAAAAGGCGGACCAATAAAATTAAATTATTCATTCTATGAAGACGGAATAACACACGACTGTTACAAAGTAACTCCAAAAATTTCTATCCCTGTTCTAATTGTCCACG
>Ga0233431_1000628_pt1 | contig 73735 bp, 60 predicted proteins | sample SI_118_April2016_FD_179867 | JGI IMG/M metagenome (GOLD analysis project Ga0233431, IMG submission 179867) | Seawater microbial communities from Saanich Inlet, British Columbia, Canada - SI_118_April2016_200_MG | ecosystem: Environmental > Aquatic > Marine > Inlet | place: Canada: British... | reverse complement strand
CGTTCCTGACAGAGGAGGATCAACGCTTCCTCATTCAGAAGATCCACACGCAGCAAAAAAACAGCGTCGTCATGACCGACGAGATCAAAACAAAGCTGGCTCGGATGAAAAATATTGACTGGTATGCGGTGCGCTGCAACAACTATGGCATGTTGCATTCCTACAGCACGGTCATCTCAACTGAAAAGAGTAGCTGGATTCCTTTCAGCGGCTATGAGGAAGAAATTTGAGGAGGTCCCATTCACCCCTCCGGCAATCTATCAGTGCTACGGCAAGGCAGGAGAAAGCGGCGCATTGCCAGGTCGCTATGATGGGAGAATAGATGACATGATAGCGGATAAGTTTGGGGAAGAATTGCTGCAACCCCGGCAAACGTCGGCCATCCTCGACTCGATTGCCGACGGCGTGTATACCATCGACCTGGAGTGGCGGATCACCTCCCTCTACATGGACCACCATGTGCCGCGCGTTATTACTATCGGTTTGCGCATGCGTCAGGTCGATGTGCTGACTGCCTACGAAGATTGAGCTGTAGCCCCTTGTTGCGTTGGTGCCCAGGTGGTGCCCGAAGAATCAAAAGAGGATGATTTCTCTTTCTTCGTCGCCTTGTTTGATGAGGAGAGTTGATCCTGGAGCTTGGTCAATTTTGCTGGCGATGAGACCGAGTTTGATGAATCTCCGGAGAAGGTCTGCGATGCTGGTATGCTGGTTTTGGGCAAGGGTCTGCAGTTCGGTGAAAAGCTCCTCGGGGAGGGCGAGATTGTATTTTCGCAGGTTCATGGACTTTCGTTCACTTTCTTCTATACGGGTCGGTAGTAGCCTGAGATTATCTCAGCTCTCTTTCTTTGGTCGCTTGCCGAGCCATGATCTGGATCCCATCGACATCCACGGCTATAGCGCGTATTCCCCGCATATACTACTTCTTCATTTCTGAATCCCAGCAGATTTGCTCTACCGGTGCTTCTCGTCGACCAGCACAATTATCAAAATGAATTCTTGGGATGATGGAATCTCCTCTTAATCTCCCCCCAGCCCTCCAGTTTTATGCCAGTGCCAGCCGCCCAAGCGGTGTACATCCTTCCCCCAACGAATGCCTCACTCAACTCCAATCTCTGTCCGATTCGCTCCTGCATATCCGTGGACAGCGAAAACCAGATCGGACCGAAGCCTGTTAGAAAAACCCATGTGGGAGTTGATATATTGAGGGCTACGAGGCGGTGGGGGTTTGTCGGTGAGTAGGGCATGAGTTGTGGCCAGAAATCCTTGGCGAGCGGGGCGAACGCCATCTCCTCCGTCCCGAAGTAAAACTCACCCTCGCAGTAGCTCCTCCATCGATCTTTACCGGTGCCATAATCTTCCCCAGTCCATTCCATCCGACAGGACTCACTCACCCTAATCCACTCTTTCTCTTCGATGGAGATCACACCCTTCCCTTGTTTCAAGTGACCGATATACCCCATGTTACCCGAAGAGTCGGAGCGCACGAATAATGTGTCGGCAGCGTACGGGACCAACCCCGTGTACCCCGAGAATGATATCTTGAAATAAATTTCCCCTTCCGCACCCAGAGCGGGTTGCCACCCATCCCCTAAATTGAATATGGGCTCAGATAATGGCGGGATAGATACCGGCTCATGCACCTCAATCCTAATGGCCCCAACGTCCCTTTTCTCCCGGAGCACATAGTCCATGATCCAGTAGTTGCCCTCGGCGAGAGGAAAGGGAGGCAACACCGTGAGTATAGGGCTTTCAGGGAAGTCCCCTTCCCCCTGGGCATCGTGATAAATCCGCCCTACCCCGAACCTGTACAGGGTGGGGATCTGGACCTGAATTGCCTCCGGGCTCAACGGATTGCCTTGCAGATCGATAAGATCGACAAGCCCGATCCCCTGATTTTCCACCAGGGCCGATACATCGCGAATCTGATTATTTGAGAGATTCAGGTGTCCCGACAGGCCAGGCAGATGCCCGAGTACCGAAATATCTTCTATCTGATTGCCGCCCAGAGAAAGTTCTCGCAAACCAATCAGAATCGCTAGTGGCGATAGGTCGCGAATCTGGTTGTTGGATAAGGTCAACCTTTCCAGGTTTTCCAAAGGAGAAAATGCAGAGAGATCCGCAATCCGATTCCCCCAGAGACCAAGAACCTTTAGCTGCCCCAGGTCGCTAAGCGGGGATGCATCGACGATCTGGTTATTATTCAGATTCAACCACACCAGACTCACCATCCCTTTCATGGGAGGCAGTTCGTCGATAGCGTTGTCGGCCAGCGTTAGATCCTGCAGATGCGCCAGATGCGCCAGGGGCTCGATGTCCCGGATCTGACATTCAGACAGGGAAAGCTCTTCCAAACCATGGGTTCCAGCTAGTGGCGCTATATCCTGGATGGAATTTGAACTGGCCCGCAACACCTTTAATCCCCGGAGATCTGCCAGTGGAGACAGATCGGCCACGCGGTTGGCCACAATGTGCAGCGTGTCCAGATTGACCAGATGGCGCAGTGAAGAGATATCTTCGATCCGGTTATGTCCGATCTGGAGATGCCGCAGATCGGTAAGATGAGCTAAAGGAGAAATATCGCTTAGCTCATTGACGTTGAGGCGCAGTGTTGTCAGTGAAGTAAAACGGGCGAGCGGAGACAGGTCGGAGATATCATTACCTGTGAGGTCGAGCTCCCGCAATGCCGTCAGTTGCTCAATGCCGCTCAAGCTTTCAATACTCCGCTGTCGGGCGCTGAGAGCGGTGATATCTGCGACATCGGAGAGTTTGATATTCCCCGTGGGCTTACCGATTGTTTCTCGAACAGCAGCCTCGATACCGGCAGAGGCAAAGTTAAGGCTTTCCTCTTGGCCGTATGCACACAGGGGACCGGAAAGACAAAACAAAAATGTGCACCTGACCGCAGCTGGGATAACCCATGGCAGATAGTCGAGGAACCAGACGATTTTATTCGCCCAAACGTCACTCCTCCCTCTTCGATTTCCCCTCATCCTCCACCTCTTCAACGCGAGCCACATCGTCGGCACTCACGTGACCGATGACCCGCCCATCGTCCAGCAGGTCATCCTCCTTTTCCGCCAGGCTCTTAAACAAACGCCGCAAATCCCAGGTGCCGCCAATGGTAAACCAGACGGTGGAAACGGCGGCAATAATGCCCGGCACGACCAGGTAGTAGACCCAAAACCACTCCGCCCACCACGCATCCGACCAGGGGGAGATGGCGTTCCAGATGACCAGCACCAGAAAACTGCCGAATCCCCACAGCATGGAGTACAGAAAGACCGACCAGGCCAATATCCGATCCCCGCGGGAGTACTGCGAATCGATACCCAGGATCTTGCGATAGGCATTCTTGAGCGTCAGCGCCTCCTGTACCACCTCCACCTCCCCTTCCCGCCGATATTTTCCGCGGTGCAACATCCGCCCCATGTTGAACTCTTCCCGGCTGCCCAGCAGGGAGATTCCGGCGTAGAGGATGACGCCGACAAACATGGCGATGAAATAGATCTCCTGGGAATTGATCGGGAAACTGTCGGGCAAAACGCGCCACTTTACATACGGCTCTAAGGGTCGCGACAGCCCTTCGACCAGCGTTGTTACCTTGGGCAGCCAGCCGCCCGACTCCAGCCACGGATAGATGTATTCCACCCAGGTCTTCTGAGCGATGATACCACCCACCGCCAGGATCGAACCGGCAGTCAAAGAAGCGAAGGCACCCGCAGTCGTGGCGCGCTTCCAATACAATCCGCCGACGATACAGGGTCCCGCCCCACCCAGCCAGATGGCGCCGGTAATGGCAAAGAACATGAGGATAAAATCCACCTGGGCGAAGTAAAAGGAGAATATGAAGGCAAATATGGCCACACACGCGATGATAATGCGCAGCAGCCTGAGCTGCTGAATGGCCGTAAACGGCTTGCCGCGAATCGGCAGAATGATGTCCTGGACGATGATACTTCCCCAGGAGTGCATATAAGTCGTATCTGTGCTGATCAGCAGAAAGACGCACAGCGCGCAAAATACCCCCGTAATGCCGATAGGCAGAATGTGGCGCAGGGCAATCGGCACCCGCATCTGCCCATAGATGGCACTAAAGGTCTGCGCCGCTCCCTTGTCTTCGGAGGCCAGCGCCTCCTTCACCAGGTCGCGCAGAGGCTCCCTCTCATCCTTGTCCTCAAAATCCGCTTCCCGGTTCCATTCGGCCAGATCCGTGCTCATCACCCCGGTATCCATGTATCCGCGGATCTCTTCCTTTACATGGGCGAACTGCTCCCCCTCGGCCACGTCGTTGACCGCCTTCCAGGCCAGTTCCCGCCGGGCGACATCTGCCTCCTCGGTGAATTTGTCGTTGTTGAGGTAGGTATATCCCACCACCGCCAGCAGCACGATCATCATCGTCTGGAAACCGCCGCGCCACGTCCCCAGCACCGCTCCCATCTTCTGCTCGTGTGCGTTGATGGCAGCTGCGTTGTATCCTTGCGTCCCCGACCAGGCCATGCGATTGAAGACGTTGCTGAAGATGCCGACGAAGATATAGAAGAGATTGAAGTTGCGGAGTTGGTCGATATCGAACGGATTGAGCATACTCTTGCCCGGTGCCCGGTCGAGCAGAGTGGGAGCCATATCCCCATCCCAAGAAAATTTGGCCAGCACGGCGAAGACGATGATGGCGTAGAGCGGGTAGCTCAAAATTCCCTGTATGCAATCGGTGACCATGATGGTGATCTGTCCCCCCATACTGACCACGAGTACGGCCGCAGATAGGAAGATCGCCATCACCAGGGCAAAGGTGGGAAAGACCATGCCGAGGAAGTTCACCTGCAGCGGCAAATCGCAATAGTAGATGAGGAAACGGGCACCCACGGCCGGAAAGATGGCATAGTTTACCACTCCCGACAGGGACTGCAGAATGGCGGCATAGATGCGGAAAGAGCGACTGTAGCGCATCTCGAAGAACTGCCCCATGGTCATAGCCCGCGTCTCCCGGTACCGATAGATACAGTACCCGGTGAGCAGCATGAGGAGCCCCAGGGGAACGTAGAGCTGATTCCAGAAAGAGTAGGCGAAACCGGAGTTGTAATACGCTTCGAAGAGAGCGACGACGCTGATCAGGCCCATGCCCGCTTCGCCGCTGGCCACGGCCACCACGTAGCGGCCTGCCACCCGGCCGGCGGCCAGGAAGTCGGATACGCCGCGAACAAATTTTTGCGCTCTGGTTGCGATGTAAAGTATGAGGAGGAGCGGAAGGATAACGATCAACCAATCGATCAGATGCATCGCAGATCATCTTTCTGGGAGGACTGTATCAGTTCCCCTCTTGCAGTGTTATATCCTATCAATGGCCCCCGACATCGACGGCATCGAGGTCATCTATCTATGACTCTACCTGTCGGGCAAATCACGGCTGATTATAGGCTGAAAAAACCAAGAGGGCAAATGCCTCCCCTATCGATCTGTGCTCCTTTTTCTTTTGGCGTGTACTTAAAATTGGGGAATTATGCGTAAAAATAATCCTGGATCGGCTGAGACTCTATGATGATGAGCGGAACATTTCGTCTGTATCTGGAAACCAGTAGATAAACACCGCAGAAATACAGACCGTGGTCTACTTGCACTCCCCGACAGAACCTTCGGCGCAGACACGACCATCGATCCAGGTGGCTCCGGTCAAATCAGCCCATTGAAAATCCGTTTCTGCCAATCCGCTGGCGCGGATACCACTGGAATCGATTTCAGCGATATGAGCCCCGGTGAGGTTGGCGCCGCGCAAATCTACGTGGCGGAAGCTCGAATTGGATAAATTGGCCTCCTGTAAATCCGCATTGCGCAAAACAGCATGGTCCAATGTCGCGCTAAAAAGGTTCGCATTCCGCAAATCAGTTTCTTGTAAACCGGCTTCCTGCAAATCAGCTTTTACCAGACTCGAACCCTGCAGATTGGCCCCGCTGAGTACAGCACTGTTGAGCTTGCCGCGCCACAGGTCGGCGTCGCTCAAGTCCGCGTTTCTTAGATCCGCCTCTACGAGTGAAACATTCCGCATCTTTTTACTCAATTGGGCATTCCCCAACTTCCCCTCGCGCAAATCCACCTCCTCCATCAACGCCGTCGACAAATCCGCATCGTGCAAATCCGCTCGCCTCAAAACAGCTCCCCGCAAATCGGTCCGGGAAAAAGTCCTACCGCTCAGGTCGATGCCCGACAGATTCGCGTTCCTCAAATCGGCATCCGTCAGGACTGCATCCCTCAGATCCATCCCTTCGAGATTGCAGTAGCGGCAATCCTTGGAGAAACCGTTTTTGAAATTGAAAGCGATTCTCTCTTCCGAGATACATACGCCCCGAGAATCAGGTAGACACCTCGAACTGTCGACCCAAATCGCCTCTTCCAGATGGGCGTCCGCAAAGATTGCTCCATCTATATTGGCCCCTTGCAGTTGGGCGTTTTTTAGATTCGCCCCGGATAGATTCGCATCCTGCAGATTCGCTCCGGATAGATTCGCCTTGTACAAATTTGTACCCCTTAAGTCCACCCCCTGCAAATCCATTCCGGAAAGGTCGCTGCCCAAAAGGTCCGCTCCTCGGAGCTTCGCATCCCGCAGATCCACCCCCTCAAAGGAAATTCCCTGGAATTTGCAGTTTGGGCACTCCTTGCTTGCACCGGTCAAAAACAACTCGCGAAGATAAGACTGAGTTATACATCGCCCCACGGAATTTTCCAGACATGATTCATTCGTTATCCATCGCGCATTGATCAGATTGGCTCCACTGAAATCCGTCCCTTCGATGTGAGCATCCTTCAGTCTGGCATAAGCGAGATTGGCCTCGACCAAACTGGTCGATCTCAAATCCGCTCCCGAGAGATTGGCATAGCTCAGATTTACTCCTTCCAGGTTTGTATTCGCCAGGTTAGCTCCCACTAAGAACGCACTTTGCAAATTGACAGTGCGCAAATCCAGGCCGCTCAAATTTGCCGACGAGAGATCTGCCTGGCCCAGATCCGCTCCTTGCAGATCCACCTGGCGCAGATCCAATCCGCTCAGGTCTGCCTGGTGCAAATCGGCTGACCTGAAATCTGCTTCGACCAGATCAGCGGCCAGAAATTCACACTCCACACAGGCGTCTGCCTCACCTCTCAGGAACAGTGATTTTACATGGTCTACGGTCACGCACTTCCCCTGCGACCCACGGAGGCATTCACTGCCATCAACCCAGATCGCGTCTTCCAGGTTGGCTTCGGAAAAATCAGCTCCTTCAACGATCGCGCCCTGTAAACGGGCAGATGCCAGATAGGCCGATGTCAACCTGGAATCCGTCAAATCTGCGCGCTCCAACCGGGCGCCACCCAAATTCACTTCGGATAAATCCGTCCCACTCAAATCAGCCTCAGCCAAATTCGCCCCTGCTAAGCGCACTTCCCGCAGATCCCTGCCGCTCAGGTCCACGCCCATTAATTTTGCATTGTCTAAATTTACGCCCGACAAATCGACACTATCGAAGTTGGCATAGCTCAAATCCGCTCCACGAAAATCTGCCTCCTGTAAATTGCTATTCGAAAAATCCGCCTCTCTCAGGTGGGCCGCAATAAAATCGACGCCTTCTATATCCATCCCACTCAGATCTGCCTTTGTGAGGTTCGCTTGCCTCAAGTTCAACCCTCTGAGATTCACTCCGTGAAAATCCACGCCACGGAGATCCTGCCCGGTCAGATAAGTTGAAAGATTTAATGCCCTGTAGGAATCGGGAAACCTGGTACCCATATCGACCAACCCTACTTTCAACAGTGAATACCTGTCTATCTCTTCCCAACCTCTCGGTTTGTTCTGCTCGATATATTCCTCCAGGAAAGGACGCAGCTGGTTTGCATTTTCCGCCCAACTCTCTATACTGAGAAAATCGAGACTCTGCCCTTCATCCACCTCGAATCTCATTCCCCCCCCCCATCTGCCACTATCAATATCCCGCTTGATATCGGCGATCCGGAGCAACCCCCATAAATCGTCTCCGATAAATGCTCCCCCTTCATAGTAGTTCACATTTATCTCAATGTTTCTCGCCTCCACCAAAATCAACCATTTGCTTTGTTCCTCCACGGATGCATTCCGGGTAAAATCGATTATATCCTTTACCTGCAAAAACCTCGGCTCCCCGATCTCCTCGAACTGGGGGATGTAGTCGAAATCGAAAACCATCACGAATTCTCCGACTCCTTCTCCTGTTCGCTCCCTTTCCATACTCATTTCCAGCGGCAATTCCCCATCCACACATTTGCCCCACACCACCTTTTCGGACAGCCTCTCAGTCACATCACTCAGCCGGGCGACGATCACCGAATCCCGATCCCCCTGAAAATCCACCCGGATTCCCGCCAACGGATCTCCGACCGTATCCCTCACCACAAAACGCAGTCCCGCCGGAAACTCCGGCGTTTCGATCAGTGCCACACCCTCTGCATTGGTCTGCACCACTGCCTTACCTGCGGTATCCACCCCCGCCGCCCAGAATGGATTCTGTTCCTGAGCCAGTGCCCAACAGTATGTACCTGTGATGACAAAGAGCCAAAACCATGCCTTCATTTCCATCCTCCTTCCCTTCAGCGGAGCAGTGCCATTCGCCGACTAACGGCAAACCCATCTCCTGCCAGCCGGTATATGTATATGCCGCTTGCTACGGCCTGCCCCCTGCTGTTTCTGCCATCCCAGGTCACCCGGTTCTCCCCCAGTTGCAGGCTCCCCAACGGCAGTTCCCCGACCAGCTGTCCCATCAGATTGTAGATAGTCAATCGCATCCCGCTCACCTCCATATCCGCCGGAACCTGGAAGCGAATGACGGTAGAACTGTTGAAAGGATTCGGCATATTCTGGCTCAGCACAGGCTCCTTGGGCAAAAAATCCCCGGAGACCTTATATGCCTTTTCATCGACCACCACAATCATATCTTGCCCAAGACGGGCAAAATCCATCAGCGAATCCGGCTGTCCGGGCTTCCCCTCATAGAGCTCAATCGCCATCGGTTGCACGAATTGGATATCCACCCACACCTCATTTTGTCGAACGAATTCCCTGCCCATCCACGTGGCCCTGAGCCCGGTGCTCTCTATGGCCGTCGCTCCGCCGCTAAAAGGGCTATCCTCAGCCGTTTCGGGATTGACCACCACATCCTCATCCGGGGCGAAAAGAGAGGTGCGGCGCGTCACCAATCGGTAGGTCAAACCCAGCTCCAGAATATCGTCGAGTATCTCCTGGTCCGTTCCGTAGCGATCGATCACCCCCTCCAGCGCCTGGACTTTCTGATGAGCCCAAAGCCGTGGAATAAACGACAGACTCGTATCCGTCTGGCTCAAAGCCAGGGGAAAGTCAAGAGTCAGCATCTCGTCATACACAGTGCCCTCCAGGCGCAAACCCAAATCTCCACCCGTTTCGTAGCGGCCCACCTGAAAAAATTCCTGTCCCTGGGTCAGCAAATCCATTTCTTGCGGGAATAGATCGAAAATCAGAGTACCCTCAAAGGCGAGATCAATGGGCACGAACACAGGCCTGGCGAGTTTTCTGAAAAGGTTCCGCAATGTCTCTTCTATATCCCTTTCATCCGCGACAAAATGCGCTTCCCCCTGGTAGCCATCGGCCAGAGCGCGCAGGAATCCTCTATGGATGGCGTGGCCTATACCGATCGAAAATATTCGCGTATCCACTGGTGCCAGGTCCGCAACGAGTTCGCTCAAGCCCGATGGTTCGGTTTCGCCCAGAGTGGCGTACCCGTCCGTCAGTAAAATCGTCTGGTTCGTCCGTCCCCCGGGAAAGGCCTGCCCGAAGGCCACCCCGAACGCCGCCTCGAAATTGGTCACGCCCAGCGCCTCCTGCTGGTTGACGAAACGGATCGCCTCCTCTTTGTTCACTGCAGTTGCTTCCACTGGATTTTGGGCAAACATCTGCGCCCGATTGCTGAATACCACCACATTGAATAGATCCTCAGTCTGCAAATCCTCAACAGCCGCTGCCAACGCCCCCCTGACGGCTGCCAATCGTCCACACTGCATGCTCGAAGAGATATCGATTACAAAAGTGAGGCTGCGCGGCACCGGATCGGCCTGAGCCAGCTCTTGAAGAAGAGGTAACCAGAGAGCGTAATATCCCATTTCTCCGGCTTCGGTGGGAGGAAAGCTCAAGACAACTGGCCGTTGTTGCGCACCATTCTCGCGCATGGCCAGATGCAGGTTTCCCTCTGGCACCAGCTCTTCGCCGCTGAGCACCACCTGTGCTGAACGCTCATCCGCTTGCTGGATATCGACCATCTGCTGCGGCAGACCCAGCACACTTACTTCAAAAGAATGCTGGGCGTGCACCTCGGCGCGCAGAGTGAACTGTTTTATCAATACTCGCAAGTCGGTTTCCGATGCCAGCGGGAAGGTGTAATTGATTACCCCGTCGCGAGCCTCCAGAGCCTGCATGTACTCCAACTCCACCCGCCGGCTGCCCTGCTGTGGAAAAGGAAAAATGCTCAACCGGAACGTCTCTTCATCGATTTGTTCGATCAACGCCGGATCTACACGCCGGTGGACTACCGCATCGTAAACCTGCCGCCCCTCCTCTTTCTCCATGATGATTCCCTTCACCGGACGCCCTTCGATCCACAGCACCAGGTCGGTTATTATCGCCCCCGTCGGCAGCTTGAACTCATAGATCCCCTCGGTGACGCGGCCAGAGCGGTTGGTGAACACCTGATCTGTGCGCGTCACCGCCAACCGATCCTGGATCTGCACCTGCACTGTGGCCTCGGTCAATTCCATCAGTTCGCGCCCACCGCCGCCTACCCCGGTGTATACAAAGCCGATTGCCCACAGAGGTTGAGGTAGAAGAACCATCAGGGCTAAAGCCACCGCTTTTGCTGTCATACAACCCTCTCTTGGATGCCTCCCATTAACAAGGATGATCCCCGGTAAGAATTAGCGCCCACTAGCTCGTTCGACCTGCAATTCATAGATCTGGTGGATGATTTCTCTTTCGCGTCCGGGCGGCAAGTCGGCAAATTCCAGCCCAAGGCTGTAGCCCCGGGAATGTTCGCTTTGCTCGATTACCTTGCAGCGAAGACCGGTCAGCGGAAACAAACCCCTGAAATCCGGATCGATCTCCAGCACGCTCCCGGTCGGCACCGGCTCCCGGCTCAAAAAACCGAAGCCACCGCCGCTTATATCCACCACTCGTCCCTCGACAACGCCCCCCTCTTCCGGCCCTTGCTCCACTTCGGATGCGGCGGGCACCGCGAAGAGACAGAGGTCGAAACCAACCTCCAGGCGAAAAAAATCGCGCTTCTGGATCCGCTCCAACTTCTCGGCGTGCCGGATGAGGATGCCAATGGTCTGCGGCACGGTATCGAGGATCTCGGTCCGAAAGCGGTATTCGGTATCCCCCTCGCGCCAGAAGCGCACCTTGAGCCGGTCTCCGGATTTCAGACCACCGAAACGCTTATCGTCCTCGCGGAGCCGGGGCGCAGCGGTGATGGCGTGCTCGTTGCGGTGGACCACCACACACTGGCAAAAACCTCTGAACTCTTTTTTGACCGGGAAGACCATCAGGGTCTGTCCTACTGCCAGTTCGCGGGTGGTGTACAGAGGCTGGTCGGGTGGCGCCCGGTCGAAAGTCAGAATCCGGCGGATATTGTCGATTTCGGTGAGTTCCCGGTCTTCGGGGCCGTCGCGGTCGGTGCGTAGACCTGCATAGCCGCCGACGTGGCGGTCAAAAGCACGGAGTGAACTGAGTAAGAGGAAGGGATGTTTCATGCGATCCCGGCGGGCGATGCGCAGCAACAGCTGGCTCCGCTCCGGGCTCAGACCGCGCTCCAGCGCATTGGCTGTGAAAGCACGCCGGACATGGCGCTTCCAGAGATAACGCCTTATCAGCGGGTAGACTAGGGAGGCGACAAAGAAAAACAGTATCAACCCTACAAAAAGATCCAGCAGCCACGGGGGATATTCGCTTCGCAGACGGAGCAGGGGAAGGAGGGGACGGTAGCTTTCGTCCATTTTCGCGCTCCTGCCGGTTGGCATGGTTTGGTCAATAACCTGGCTCTATTACCCCCCTGCGTATCTCTACGCCCCCCCAAATTCCTTCTGAACCAGTTCTACAATGATACCCATTTGCTCTTCCGTGTTGAGGCCCTGTACTCCCGTGCGATTCCCCTTGTACTCAAAACGTCCATTCTGGACCGACAGTTCCCAAAAAAACCTCCGGATCCCGCCCCAAGGAGGCTCTTACCGCGGAACCCTTAAAGGAAAGATACAAAAGTATAGATACGCCGGGGTAGATTCCCTTATCTTCCCAAAGACAATAATCGTCTTTTCCTCTTCCCAATTTTGATAATCCTATAAGGAGATGCCTCAGTGACCTCACACAAAATCGGCTTCCTCCATCCCGGGGATATGGGCATATCACTCGCCGCTGCAGCGCAAAAGAGTGGACATACCGCCTACTGGGTTTCCGCAGGGCGCAGCGCCCAAACCCGGGCACGCGCCGATGAACACGACCTGCTCGATGCCCGGACCCTTGCCGACCTCTGCGCAGCCTGTTCATACATCGTCAGCATATGCCCCCCTCACGCCGCCGAAGAGGTTGCTCAGCAGGTCGCAGCCCATTCCTTTCAGGGGTTCTATATCGACGCCAATGCCATTGCACCACAGCGAGCCCGGCGCATCGGCCTGAGCCTGGAAGAAGCAGGGGCGGACTTTGTCGACGGCGGCATCATCGGTGGACCCGCCTGGGAACCGGGCAGGACCTGGCTCCACCTCTCGGGTCCCAGGGCGGAAAAGGTCGCAGCCTGCTTTGTCGGCAGCCCGCTGCAAACCAATATCCTCGGCCCGGACCCGGGCAAGGCATCGGCGCTCAAGATGTGTTTCGCCGCCAATACCAAGGGCACAACTGCGCTGATGTGTGCCATCCTCGCCGCAGCCGAAAACCTCGGCGTCCGCGAAGACCTATTTCGCCAGTGGTCGATTGGAGGGGGGAATATGGCGGAACGGGCTGCAGAGCAGGTGCGCGGGGTCACCTCCAAAGCATGGCGTTTCGAAGGGGAAATGCGGGAAATCTCCAGCACCTTTGAAGAAGCGGGCGTGCCGGGAGGTTTTCACGCGGCAGCGGCCGTTTTATACAGCCGCATAGCACAGTTCAAGGACGCTCCCTCAAAGCCGTCTCTCGAAACCGTGCTGGCAGCATTGCTGCAGGAAGAAGCTTAAACCGACCTCTACCTTGAACCGCCGCCTGCTACAAGGCACTACCACCTGTAGAAACCGATTCAATAAAATCCTTTACTGGAGGCGTGACACATGCCGTTTCAATGGAACCCCGAACAGCCCCCGTTTTCTTTCCGACTCACCGACCAATCGTCGCGAGACGTGATCGGCACCTGGGAACGGGACTCGGTTGCTGACGAAGACACCCACCAGCAGTACCACTACCGCGACCCTGCAAGCCAACTCTCCGTCTGCGTGCATCTCAGGAAGTACGCTGACTTCCCTGCATGGGAATGGATGCTCGAGCTGACGAACCAGGGTTCGGACGACTCCCCGGTTATCAGCGACCTGCTTGCCCTCGATCTAACCATACCTGCCGACGACGCTAGCGAGCCCATCCTGCACCACGCCAAAGGCAGCTCGTGCCAGATCGACGATTTCGTGCCGCGCGCAGACAAGTTGCCCAGCGGGGGTGAGATCGAGATCAAACCTCTCGGCGGCCGCTCGTCCAACGGCGTGCTCCCCTTTATGAATCTCCAGACCCGAACCGGCGGCTACGCGGTCGGCATCGGCTGGTCAGGTCAGTGGTTGGCGCGCTTCAAGCGCTCGGATGACAGTCTGTCGATCTCCGTCGGCATGGAGCACCTCGATACCTATCTCAGACCGGGAGAGACCATCCGCTCGCCGCGCATTCTCCTCATCGAATGGGAGGGAGAGGACGCCGACGCCGGCACGAACCTGCTGCGTCGAATACTGCTGGCGCACTATAGCCAGAAAAACCCCGACGGTTCCCTGGCGACGCCGCCGACCGCCCACCCACGGCAGCTCCTCTACTATTTCACCGGACACGTCTCTGAGGAGGATCATCTCGCCGCCATCGACCGCGCCAAAGAGATCGGCCTGGAGGCGTTCTGGGTGGACGCCCTGTGGTATGGGGAAGGAGAGCAGTGGTGGGAAGAAGTCGGCAACTGGACAATAAATAAAAAGCGGTTCCCGCGCGGTTTGAAGCCGATCGCCGACAAGGCGCACGCCAACGGAATGAAATTCATCCTCTGGTTCGAGCCGGAACGCGTCAGGCCGAAAACCCCGCTGGCCCAGGAGCACCCCGAGTATCTGCTGAAGCACCCTCACAACGAGGACAACCTGTTGCTCGATCTGGGCAACCCGGAGGCGCGGCAGTGGATGACCGACACGATTTCCGGCGTGATCGGCGAGGTGGGCGTCGATATCTATCGGCAGGACTTCAACTTCGAACCGATCGAATACTGGCTCGCCGCCGATGAACCCGGTCGCAGGGGGATGACGGAGATCCGGCATATTGAGGGACTGTACGCCATGTGGGACGAACTGCGACGCCGACATCCGGGCCTGGTCATCGACAATTGCGCGTCGGGCGGGCGACGCATCGACCTGGAGACCACCTCGCGGTCCTTCCCACTGTGGCGCAGCGATTACACCGACGCCGGCGCGGCCAACGAGGGATTCCGCTGCGAAATCGGCGCCCAGTGCCAGACCGCCGGGCTCTCGCGGTGGATCCCCCTGCACACCGCCTCGGTATGGCGCATCGAGCCGTATTCGGTGCGCAGCTCCGTCTCTACGGGACTGGTCTTCTACCCCGACATCCGGCCGGACGACTACCCGGTAGACGACGCCCATAGGGCGATCGCGGAAATGGCGCGACTGCGGCCGTTTTTCCTCGGCGACCACCACCTGCTGCTACCCCTGACCGCCGCAGAACACGACTGGTGCGCCTATCAGTTCCACCGCCCGGATCTCGATGCGGGAATCGCCCTCTTCTTCCGTCGGCACGGCAGCCCCTTCCCGACCATGGAGTGCGCGCTGAAGCAGATCGACCCAACCGTTCAGTACGAGGTGACGACGGCCTCCGCATGGCGGCGGCCAGTTCCGCAGCTGGTGCCGGGGCTGGAGCTTATCGAACTCTCAGTCACCCTATCAGATCAACCGTCCAGCCAACTCCTCGAATACCGGAAAGTATAATAAAACTGGATGAGGGTCTGATGCCCGGTAATCCACGGGTATCAGACCCTCATCGACGGCGATCTCAATCTGCGCTCGGTGCCGTAGATTCAGCCCTTTTCATCCAAATCCAGCGCCCCTTCCAAATAGGCGCGAAACGATTCGGGGCTGTAAATCAACGGCCGCTGGATCTCCATGGAAGGCAACCGATATGGATTCGAATCGCGGGTGATATAGCGCGCCGCCAGCGGCGGTCCCCCATCCTCCTCATCCTCCCCCGCTACGCCCACCAGGTCGGCGTAGCGGACTTCCCGACCATCCGCCTGATAGTGACTCCCCACGATCCACAGTCGCCCGAACCGATACCTCTCCATCACCCCCTTCTCCGCCGCACTGCTCCAGCTGGTCCCGGTGAAGGCGAAGTCTTTGGGCGCGATGCCCAGATGCTCGATGAGCGTCGCGTCGCAGCTCTCCAGCTCCCACTGCAGCTTTTCACCGGTCGGATCCTCTCCCGCCAGCGCCGAGAGATTCGGATGCGTCACCGTGTGCGCACCGATGTGCCAGCCCAGTTCCACCAGCTCTCTCACCTCTTCCCAGGTCATGCTCGTACTGCCGTACCCCTCGCTCGCCGGGTCCATCCAGCCGGTATTGATGAACAGATTTCCCGTATAGCCGTAGCGACTGAGCACCGCGTGGATCTCGTGACGCATCGATTTGGCAGGATGATCGAAGTCGAACATGATCGGCCGCTCGGGAAGCGGCGTCCCCTCTTCCTTCCAGGTCGCCAGCTGGTTGTAGTCGATAGACCTGAAACCCATCTCGTGCGCGATGCGGATCAATCGGTCCAGATGCTCGCTGGTCAGCGGAAACTCTCCTCCATCGCTGGTTCCATGGCACATGGTGATCGGTATGCGGATCATGCGAATCCCCTTTCCGTGTGACCGGGATGAGCAGCATATACCCCTTTAGTAGTGGTCGGCAAATCCCCAATCTTATCCCGAACAGGCGCCCTCTTCACTCAAACCTCCACCCAGAGTCCGTCGTAGCCTACCGTTATGCCGTGTGGCTGCGCCAGATCGCAGGCCTCGGCATAAGTCAGGCCGCCGTTATCCCCGATGTGGAGGGTGGTATACGGAATATCGTCCGAGATGCATCCCCGTTCCGCCAATCCGGCTTTCATCTCCAGGAGAGTGGCAAAGTTGAGGTGCCCCGCCTTTTTATTTACTTCCGACGGACCCAGAATCGTGCATTCCATAAAGACCGCATCCAGCTGAAAATCGGCGACCCTTTCCCAAGTCTCTTCCGGCCACCAGCCGGTGTCCCATGCAAAGAGGATACTCTTCCCCTCAATTTGCACCACGTAGTGGAGCACAGTGCCGGGCCCGTGGTTGGCCAGCAGGGAAAACACCTCGAGCTCTCCGACCTGGAACCACTGGAAAGGGGCAATTTCGCGAAAGGTTGCCCTGATTCTCTCCGGATTGGGGACCTGCGCCGCCAACGCCTCCCCCACCGTAGAGCTGCCGTACAGCGTCAGCCAGGGGAGCGCCTCCCGATCGCTGAGAATGCTCGGGCGAACCTTCAGATAAGAGGGGGAAAAGTGGTCCTCGTCCCTGTGGGTAAAGAGGAGATGCTCCAGGCGATCCAGGCAGAAACCCTCCCGGATCATGTGATAGGCCGTATCCGGAGAAAGATCGACGCCATAGCGCGGTTCCCCTATCGCCTCTCCGTCCAGATACAGATGCACGGCAGTTCGGGTGCGCACATCGCGCCCGCCGCTGAGCCGAGCGTTGGCGCACACCCTGCAGCGACAAAAAGGCCGGGGGACGATCTTGCCGGCCGCTGAACCGATGAGATGTATTCGCATATCTTCCTTTTTTGTTGCGGCTCGATCTCTCGGATCGAGCCGATTGAGCAGGAACAGACCGTCTGCTAAGCTATACGCTACCTCTCGTGCTTCTCTTCGGCACCGGACTGCACCTGTGAACCATCCTCCTCCGCTCCTTCATCCTCCCGCTTCTTCTTTTTGCCGATCAGGACATATCCCCCCAGCAGAACCGCACAGGTCCCTATAAAAAAGAGCGGCCCTTTGAGCAGCATGGACTCGAATAAGCGGCCTTCCAGGCAAAAACCCACCCCCATGATCACCATGAAGACCCCGGAAAAAATCCGCATGAACGATAGCATCCAGTGAGATGACATTTTCCGCTCCTATATCCGGTAGACTTCCCTCTATGGAGGTTTCCCCCGGGGTTTCGCTGTCCGAAAACGGGGCTCGAATCCGATTCCTCGCGCTCCGGGGAGGACCGATTCTTCTTGACATATCCCCCTGCCCTGGAATACCTTACAGGCAGATTCGGATAATTCACAGGTGAATTGCGGGCCATAAAAAGTTGTCGAAAAGAAGGTCCGAGCCGATCTATCCTAATATATATCCAGATTATAAGCTAATGGCAGTCCGACTGCATCCGGCGTTCTGAGCACCGATATTCCCGTATCTCCGCATGCTATTGGGGAATCTGCTATATGATCTATTGCTTTCCCACGGAGACCAGCCATGGCCCAATACGACGGTCCAGAAGATGAGCAAGAAGAGGGAGAGGCTGAACTCCCCCTTATACAGAAAGTCGCCGTCATCATGGTCGCCCTGGGCGAGGAAGTCTCCGGTGAGGTGATGAAGCACCTGGGCGACTACGAGATCGAGGAGATCACCCAGGCGATCGCCGGTCTCAAAAGCGTCAACGTCGAACTCACCGACCGCGTCCTCGAGGAATTCGAGCAGCACCTGATGGCCGGTGAGTGGGTCAGCCAGGGGGGCGCCGACTTCGCCCGGGCCGCCCTCGAACGCGCCGTCGGACCGCGCAAAGCCCAGGAGATCCTCGAAAGGGTCACCAGCAAGGTCTCCTCCGGCTTCTACATCCTCAAAAACGTGGCCGCCGATCAGATCGCCCCCTTCATCTCCCACGAACATCCCCAGACCGTCGCCCTCATCCTCTCTCAGCTGGACGCCGCTCAGGCCTCCGGTATCCTCGGCAACCTGCCCGAACGGATGCAGTCCGACGTCGCCTACCGCATCGCCACTATGGAAAACATCACCCCCAATGTCATCAAGCAGATCGAGGAAAGTCTCGAGTCCTCCCTGCGCGACATGCTGGGTGGCAACCAGGACGTGGGTGGCCCCAAGGTGGTCGCCGACATCCTCAATCTGACCGGTTCCTCCGTTGAGAAGAACGTCCTCGACCAGATGGACGGCCAGGACCCGGAAGTGGCCGAAGCCGTGCGCAACCTGATGTTTGTCTTCGCCGACATCTCCAAGCTGACCGACCGCGAGATCCAGACGCTGATGCGCGAAGTCGATCAGAAGGATCTGGTCGTCGCCCTCAAGGGGGCGGCGGATGAGATGAAGGACAAGGTGTTGGGCAACATGTCCGAGCGGGTGCGCACCTTCATCACCGAGGAGATGGAGTTTTTGGGGCCGATGCGTCTGAGCGAAGTGGAGGAGGTGCAGCTGCGCATCGTGCAGCAGGTGCGCCAGCTGGAGGAGCAGGGACAGATCACCATCGTCCGCGGCGACTCCGACGACCAGTTCGTCTAGCGTTCCCTCAGGCTGCACACTCGCCCGTCCCAGGTTCCGACACAAAGACCGTCTTCCAGCGCCAACGGCGGTGCCGAGAGGGGAGCTCCGAAACTCGTCTTTCCCTGGAGCGCCCCTCTTTCTCCGTCAAGAATGTAGAGAACTCCGTCGTTGCCCCCGACGACGACCTTCTCCTCCCAGATGACGGGCCCTCCCAGCAGCGAGGCAATCCCTCTTCGATACGGAGTCATGTCGAGCAGATCCATCCCCGCCTGGAACGCCCAGCGCAGCGCTCCCGAATCCAGTGCGTGACAGCGCACCTCTCCTTCCGATGTAGTGGCGTAGATGCGGTCGTCGGCGACAGCCAGGCCGGTGGCATATCCTCGTTCCAGCACCGGCTCGTGCCAGACCAATTCACCCCTTTCCGCCGTTAGCACCGCCAGACTCCGGGCATCTCCACCACTGATAAGCAGATCTCCCGCCAGTACCGGCGTTCCGTACTGATATTCCACCCCCATCTCCCGCTCCCAGGCGATCTTCCCGCTGTGCCGATCCAGAGCCAGTAGGCCGCGGCGCTGCACCAGGGCGATGAGCAGATCGCCGTAGATACGCGGTTTCGCATAGCACGACCAGTTGTCGCTGCTCTCCAACGGCGCGTACCACAACTCCTCTCCATTTTCTTCCCGGTATGCACCGTAACCTCCCTTCCCCCCGGCATAGACGACCCCCTCTGCGGCCACCGGAGCGGTGTAGAGCCAGCGCTCCGGATATCCAGGCAGATCTACCTGCCAGCGAATGCGCCCTTCCCTTCCCTCCATCAGATACAGACGTCCGGTAATCGCCAGGGCGGCACACGCCCCCTCCCCGGCGAGAGCCACCTCATTCTTCACCGATGCATCGGTAGCCATTCGCCACCTTGTTTCCCCGCTATCGGCGTTCAGACAGATCACTCCGGCCTTCCCGCCGTTCTCCTCGTCGCGTAGACTCAGCAGGATCGAATCTTCCCTCACCACCGGAGCCGCGCGATGTGCCCCCCCGTCGATCTCCTGCACCCAGGCAAGCTCCAGGCGCTTCTCGCCCAGCGCCACCTCGGGCGGATTCTCCGGGTGGAGATCCATGCTTTGCAGTCCCCGCAGTTGGGACCGCATCCCCCGATCGCCAAAATCGACGAGCCGAAATCCCCGTGGTTCCGTGTCGATTCCACCAAAGCACAGAGGCGGAGTGGCGAGCACGTCGATCCCGTTCCAGGAAAACGCCTTGCTCGAATGCCAGTGGCCGTACAGCACCGTTCGGACCCGTAAATCCCCCAGCTGTCGCAGCAAGGATGCCGTCGGGGGGGTATGCGTCACCACCACGATCTCCCGTTCCTCCGGCTGCATTTCCAGATCCCGACGGAACCACCTCTTCTTGCGCTCCTGATCCCTCTCCGAAAAGAAATACTCCTCGGTCGGGTAGAACGCGAAGTGCCTGCCCCCCCAGTCGAAACTGAAATAGGTCGGCCCCAGCACCTGCTCGAAGTTTCGTATGAAGCTGGGATCTCCCCCCAAGAACCGCTCCTCGTTCCCATCGTGCCCTCCAAAGTGCGGAAAAATCGGAACGGGAATCGATTCGATTGCCCGCTTCAGATCGCTCAGTTCCTCTACCGTGCCGCGGTTGGTGAGATCCCCACTGGCGAGGATCAGATCCGGACTCGCATCGCCAACCAGCACGCGCAGATCCTCTACCAGTCTCTCCCTGGAACTCAGGCTTTGCCCTTCGGTCACCACGTGCGTATCGGTAATCTGCGCCAGCCTGAACTCCCTCCTCTGGCGCTCCGGCGCTGGTTCCAGGGCGAACCTCACCTCCTCACCACCAGAGGCCGTCTGGTAGAAATCGCCTGCCGTCCGCCAACCTTCGGGGACCGAAATCCAAATCAGCGATGGCTCCGCCAGTTCGGTTTCGAGCTGGAACATACCTCCCTTTCCGGTGCGGACGATCTCCGCACCATCCGTGACCGGCACCCCTTCTATCCCCTCGCCCGAAATCCTATCACACACCGCACCTTCGACCCGAATTGTCATCGCATCCTCCGCCTGAATGTGAGAACCCTCCCTCATCGAACCCGTCGGCAAGCCCCAAAGAGCAGTGGCCGTCGCGACCCACTATTGCTATCTTAGAATCTGCCCGTGAGAACGCTCCGCCAACCCCGATGGCTGGATCCTCAGGATAGACTCCTACACACGGCTATAATACCATGACGCAATCACCCGATCAACCGCCCAAAGGGACCAAAGTTAAGCGCGTCAGGAGAACCCGCCTCCGCCTCGGGGTGCCGATCGCCTCCATCTGGCTCTGTATCTGGGTCATTATCTCTATCGCCCTCATCGACATCGCCATCGGGCAGTTCGGCAGTGATCACAACTACCTTACCCTGGGCAGCTGGCTGGCGGGGATCGCGGTGGGCTACTTTTTTTTTATTCTCATCCTCATTCGCACCAAGCATCGGAACACCAACCGCTCCTGACCAACCGCTCCCGACTGGAGAAAACCCGTATGCACCGGCTTCACCTGCTGTTGCTCGTCTCCTTGTTGTTCATCACCCACACAGCTGAAGCACTCACCTACCACCGAGGGCGCAGCTTCTACGTCACTCTGCTGGGCTCCAATATCAAATTTCCCATCTTCACCAAGGAATTCACCGAAGGGCCCAACTTCATCAGCGTCGGTGGAATCCGCGAACTCTGGCTCGACGATCAGCAGAAAAGCCTGGGCCTGCGTATGAGCATCGAAAATATCCAGCCCAACGGTGCCGGCCTGGGCGCCGGACTCACCTTCTGGCGCAGCGAATTCGGCGATGCCCCTTTCCTCTACGACGTCGACGGTCCTTGGCAGCGCCTCGCCCGATACCGCAATCCGGTACACACCTTCCTCTTTCTCGACCTGACCCCAACCTACTTCCTCTGGGAATCGGAGCACCACGGCTGGTCGATCTATTCCCCGATCAGCCTGATCGTCGATCACGAGCAGTACGAAATCGAAACCTACTCCACCTTCGAGCTAGACCCCACACTCATCGACCTGACCACCGCCAGCCGCAGCCATCTGAACCTCCGCTTCGGCTTCGGCTTCGGCACCCGTCTGCACTTCCTTTCACGCATCTCCCTGTGGTTCGAGAAACGCTGGATCATGGGGGAACGCTTCAACGCCGAGCGCCTTTTCACCGAGGGGGGGTTCTACGAAACAGGTCGCCAGAAGACCCTCTACGCCCCGATCAACTCCCTGGGGCTGGCCCTCTCTTTCTGAGCGCGCGCACTTCGTCCGCCAGCCTCTCCCAGATCCCTTTATCCCAATACCGCCGGGCCGCACCTGAAGTGGAAGGAAGGATCCATATCTGCGTTCCCCCGATCCTGGTCTCCTGCATCCCGTAGGCCACCCCCTTTCCCAGAAACGATCCGGCCGCCCGTTTGCCGTTGAATGCCAGGATCTCCGGCTGCAGTAGTTCCATCTTTTGGCGCAGACCAGCCGGGTCGAAATCATCTTCCCGCAATTGGTCGTCGTTCCCCGCTCGCCGCTTGACCACGTCGGTCAGCCCGATGCCGTATCTCAGCACCTCCCGGTATTCACCCGGATCCAGCGCCCGATCGGTCAGTCCCGTGCGCCATAGCGTCTCCCAGAATCGGTTGCCCGGTCCAGCGTAATACGCTCCCGCCAGCGCCGAACGCGTGCCCACCGCAGAACCGCAAAAAACGACATCGAGCCCCGATGTCAGCACGTCCGGCAGCACGGTGATTCCCCTCCTAACTCGTTGTGACACAATTGTAAAGATCTCCCAAGTATACGCCAATAAAAGATTTGGAATCTGTAAAACTATAGAACATTGACTTTTTCTGGATTTCCCTAATTTTATATAACGCAAAGGTTTAACCGAAGCATTTTTGCCTGGTGGTTCCCGCTTTCCCACGGAAGAGCGCCCCTTTTGCTCTCCGGGCTCCTGCTGGTCACCATCTGTTGCCCCTATCCTCACATATACCGTCAACCTTTCTATAATTCACACATTTTCTTTCGCAAGGAGAAACAACATGGCTGCAACTCAGAAGAAGCGCGTCAATTTCAACCTGCACGCTCCCACCGCCAGAACTGTCTACGTCGCCGGCAACTTCAACGACTGGGATCCATCCGCCCGGGCGCTCAAGTGCGACAAAAAGGGGGTCTGGCGGACCTGGATGAATCTGCCCACCGGCAAATACGAATATCGCTTCGTAGTCGATGACGAATGGCAGGAGGATCCGACCTGCGAGGAGCGCGCCCGCAACGCCTTCGGCGCCTACAACTCCGCTCTGGAGATCTGAGGGCCCGACAGCTCCAAAAAGAACCCCGCCGACGATGCTGCTGTCGGCGGGGGATTCTTTTTTTATCCTCAGGCGCTCCGCTCCCAAACCTGTCTCTCCCCCTCCTCTTCCAGCACCAGAGCGCCGTCATCGCGGATCGACCAGCGCACCCGGCTCTCTCCATCCGCCCCGAAATAAGCCCCCTTCAGCACCAGCTCCCCCTCCACCAGTTCCCAACTGCCAGGGAAACTCCGCTGTCCTCCCCCCGCCAACAGCAGGGTCATGCGCAGACTGCCGTCCTCTTCCAGCAGCAGCACTGCCTCCACCTCCCCCAGGGCCGGATCGATTCCCCTCGTCTGCCAGGTTCCGACCAGCGGGTGGGGCGGTTCCGGATCGGGCTCTACCGGCCCATCGGTCCCACCCTCCTCGATCCCGCAACAGCAGCCGGTCCAGCACAGCGCCGCCAGAACCGCGCAGAGCCAGACCGCCTTCAATTGTCCCCGCTCCAGACCTGGTTGCCCATCGTCTCGGCGCGCGCCGCAAAGGCCAGGATCTCCTCCCGCAGCGCATCGGGCAATTCCCCGAATTCCGCCTTGCGCGCCCCGTCGGGCAGTTGCTCCCTGGCGTTGAACCAGCTCCCATCCCGGCAGAACCAGCGCAACGCTCCGGTGCTGCCGGGCGGGCAAATATAGAATTCCCCCCCCTCGCCGGCGAAGATCTCTATCTTCATCTTCCCTGCTCTCAGATGTGCGGACCCCGTTCGCGGATGATCCTCAGCGCCAGTTCCGGATCGATCTGGACGATCATCTCCGGCTCGATGCGGCAGTGTCCCGGCAGGTCGAAGCCAGCCACCGCGCTGCGCGTGTGCCACCCCGACAGAGAGGAATCCAGCCCGTCCTCGGCAAACTCCGACAGCGGACCACCCAGGACATCGTGAAACACCGTGGTGTACCCGTCCACCACCCGCGGCGACTTGGAGAACGCTCCACCACCCGCCGAATTGACCATGCCGATGCACTTGACGCAGTACCAGATATCGTTCAGCGAACCGAATGGATCCAGCCCCCAGTGCAGGGAGCGAATATGGTTGAACCCCGCCTGACGACCGGCTTCGTACCCCACCTCGACATCTCCATCGTCGTTTGTCACCGGGCCCGAACCGCCCCCCGTCCCCGAAGTGAACACCAGGCCCGATGGCGTAAAGGTCAGCGAGCAGATTCGCCTTCCCTTCGGTTCCTGGACATTGCTCTCCTTTTCACCCAAATCGATGCCCAGCTTTTTGATCCGGTCGTACACGTCGAAATCCCGCTTCCAGCCGTTGTGAATCTCTGCCATCTCTCCTTCTCCTTCTCTGTGGATTGATCGTTCTTTCGCCCCCCCGCGCAAACAGCAAGAGTTTCCTCTACAGCCCTCCGGGGAGATTGCCTTTCCTATGCAATGGTAATAAGGATACAAAATGAGAGCCGTGGAGGACAATACAAAGTAACGCCCTCCTCCCGTCAACCATCCAGTTCCTTAACCGACAGCTCCGTTCCATCAATCCCATGCTGGGAGATTTGATTATCCGGCACCCAAGCCGTAATTTTTTTATCCTCCCAAATCGAATCATCTGCACCCGTTCATTATCAGGAGATCCCATGGACCTTTCCGCGCCGCAGAGCCTCGGCCCCATACAAAACGACGTTCAGAGCATCCTCGACCGACTGCAGGCAGAAAAAATCCTCCAACGCATCCGCGACTGCGACCACACCGTTTGGAAGGACGATCCGACCGAAATATCCAACCGCCTGGGCTGGCTCGACAGTCCGACGGGAATGCCCGCCCACCTGGACGAGATCCACGCGGTGATCGAAGCTGCCCGGTGGGACGGCTGCACCCACGCTCTGTTGCTGGGCATGGGCGGCTCCAGCCTGGCACCCGAAGTCTTTCGCCTGACCTTCGGCGTAGCGAACGGTTCTCTCGACCTGAGCGTTCTCGACAGCACCGACCCGGGCGCCGTCCTCGCCGCCACTCGCTCCCTCGATCCGGCCCGCACCCTCTACATCCCCGCCACCAAATCGGGAGGCACGGTCGAGACCTTCTCCTTTCTCAAATACTGCTACCGCCGCGCCGTCGATGCGCTGGGGGCAAAGGTTGCCGGGAATCATTTTGTCGCCATCACCGATCCGGGCAGCGGTCTGGCCGACCTGGCAGATCGCCTCGGGTTCCGCCATATCTTTCTCAACGACCCCGACATCGGCGGACGCTACTCCGCCCTCTCCTTCTTCGGGCTGGTCGCCGCCGGTGCCGTCGGCATCGACCTCGACAAACTGCTGGGACGAGCCCGCGCAACCGCCGGTCGGCCCAATGCCGGCGCCCTCCTCGGTGCCACCATGGGCGCCGGCGCCCTCCAAGGCCGCGATAAAGTGACCCTGGTCCTCTCCCCTCCCATCTCCCATTTCGGCGCCTGGGCGGAACAGCTGATCGCCGAAAGCACCGGCAAGGAGGGAAAGGGAATCCTGCCCGTCGATGGTGAACCTCTTCTCGCTCCGTCCGCCTACGGCACCGATCGACTCTTCGTCTATCTCCATCTGACCGGCGATACTACCCACGATGCCGCAATGGACGAGTTGACGCAGGCGGGACACCCCGTCCTGCGCATCGAGCTGAACGACCTCTACGACCTGGGCGGCCAATTTCTCGAGTGGGAACTGGCCACCATCGTCGCCGGCTACTGCCTGCAGATCAATCCCTTCGACCAGCCCGACGTCGAAGCGGCCAAAATCCTCGCCCGCCAGATGGTCGAAACCTATCGTCAACAGGGCGGGCTCCCCAGCCTGGAACCAAATCTGTGCGAGGGTGATCTCTCTTTCTACGGCGACATTTCCGGCAATACTCCGGGAGAGATCATCGACGAGTTTCTTTCCCGCGGCGAAAAAAACTCCTCCTACATCTCCCTCCAGGCCTACATCCAAACGACCCCGGAAACCGACGCGCTTCTCGCTTCCCTGCGGTTCGAGTTGCTCGAGAAAACCGGCCTGGCCACCACCGTCGGCTACGGCCCTCGCTTCCTCCACTCGACCGGCCAGCTCCATAAAGGAGACGGGGGATCCGGTCTCTTTATCCAGTTCACCGCCGACACGACCAGTGACGTCGACATCCCCGACGAGCCGGATGCCTCCATCTCGAACATGACCTTTGGCATCCTCATAGCGGCGCAGGCGTTGGGAGATTGCCAGGCGCTCATCGACGCCGGGCGCCAGGTCCTGCGCATCAATCTGGGTCCCGATGTGCGGAGTGGTCTTCAGCAGCTTCTCCAGACGCTGGAAGGGTAATCCCCGTCTCCACCCTCTGGTCGTGTAGCTCGATGGCCTGGGCGACCACATTCTCCACCTCGTCGAGATCGTCGAACGGCTTCTGTAGATGGAAATCAAAATCCTGCAGACGCGGGTCCTCTGAGGATAGCTCCCATCCCGTGATCAGCACCATCGATGCCAACGGATCCCTGAGGCGTATCGCTCTGGCCAGGCGGTCTCCGGCCATCTCCGCCATTCCCAGATCGACTAACAGGACATCGTACTTTCCCGGTGCGAAATCTGCCAATATTTTGCGCCCATCCTCCTCTTCCTCCACCTCGTGATTCCCTTCCAGCAGGCGGGCCAAAAGGCGGCGAATCCCCTCGTCGTCGTCGAGGATCAAGACCTTCCCCCCACGGGAGTTGGAGAGTGCAATACCCTCTTCTTTTTGTAAAGTAGGCTCCCTCCACAAAGGCAGCAGCAGGGAAAAGATGGTGCCTTCATCCGGAACGCTTTGCACGCCGATCTTCCCCCCCCAGCGCTCGACCGTCCCATAGACCGTGGCCAAACCCAGCCCCGTTCCGGTTTCCACTTTGGTGGTGAAGAACGGTTCGAATACCCGTCGTCTGCGCACCCTTTGCGTCGATCAGGTTGACCCCGAGATCTGAAAACGAGAGCCCCAGTTCCAGCAAGTTCCCTCGCACAGCGGCTATGATCTGGTGCACCTCTCCACTGGTTTCCATCTTCCAGATCTCATCCCGCACCTTCTGCAAAGCTGATATTCTCAGTTCGCGATTCCTGCGCTCGGTGACGTCTTCCCTCAAAACTATTGCACCGATCACCTCACCCGCTGCCTCTTTGAGCACCGATGCGTGGATGTCCCAGTATCGCCGATTTCCGTTCTTATCCTCACCTGACCACAGAATGTGCTGATCTTTTCCGGTCCTCAACACTTCTTCGATGAAAGCCTTTATCTTGGAGCGCTCCTCCTCAGTTCTGGCAAAAGAGGCGATATGCCCACCTATCCGGTCCTCTTTGCGGAGTTCCTGCCCATGAGAAAGGGCCAGGGCCAGAAAAGCCTGGTTGACATCCGCGACCATTCCACGGACATCGACCAGGGTCGCCGGCAGGGGTAAGCTGTCGAATACCTGGCCGTCGTTACAGATGAGAGAATCCATTTCCGTTTCCTCGTTTTCACTTGGGACCGCATGTAGAGAAAACTTAACCATGTGGGGACTCATCACCAAAACCGCCCCCTCTGCTGCAGAAGACAGCCTTGTCACTCTTGCTCTTCACTCTCACTTTATTTATGATAAAATACCCATTTCAAACAAAAAAAATCGGCAAATCCTCCTCTCCACAGAAGGTCTCACGAGGAAACTATCATGAGTCAAGCGGACATCGGTCTCATCGGCCTGGCGGTAATGGGCGAGAACCTGGTCCTCAACATGGCCAGCCGCGGCGTTACCGTCGCCGTGTACAATCGCACCACCTCCAAAGTGGACGATTTTGTTCAGGGACGCGGCAAGGACAAGACCATCATCGGCACTCACTCCCCCGAAAAACTCGTGGCCCAGCTCAAACGCCCCCGTCGGGTGATGATGATGGTCCAGGCCGGCGCTGCCGTCGACCGGGTTATCGAGAGCCTGGTCCCCCTGCTGGAACCGGGCGACATCCTCATCGACGGCGGCAACTCCCACTACCCCGATACCGTCCGGCGCACTAAGGAATTGACCGAAAAAGGGCTGCTCTACATCGGCACCGGCGTCTCCGGGGGGGAGGAAGGGGCGCTCAAGGGACCGAGCATCATGCCGGGGGGAAACCCGGAAGCCTGGCCGCACGTTAAGGAGATCTTCCAGGCGATCGCCGCCAGGGTGGACGACGGCTCCCCCTGCTGCGACTGGGTCGGTGATGACGGAGCCGGACACTACGTCAAGATGGTCCACAACGGCATCGAATACGGCGACATGCAGATGATCTGCGAGGCGTATTCCCTGCTGCGCCAGGTGCTCGACATGAACCCGGCCGAGATGAGTGCGGTCTTCAGGAACTGGAACGCAGGGGAACTCGACAGCTACCTGATCGAAATCACCGGCGACATCCTCGCCAAGGAGGACGACGAGACCGGCCAACCCATGGTCGACGTGATCCTCGACACCGCCGGTCAGAAGGGCACCGGCAAGTGGACCGGCATCGACGCCCTGCAGCTGGGCGCTCCCACCGCCACCATCACCGAGGCGGTCTTCGCCCGCTGCATCTCCGCCCTCAAAGAGGAAAGAGTCGCCGCCGCGCCCATTCTCAAGGGCCCGCAGGCGCGTTTCGACGGCGACCGGGAAGCGTTCGCCGAAGACGTCCGCCGCGCCCTCTACGCCTCCAAGATCTGCTCCTACGCCCAGGGCTTTCAGCTGCTCTCCATGGCCGCAGCCGAGTATGACTGGCACCTCAACTACGGCGGCATTGCCCTCATGTGGCGCGGCGGCTGCATCATCCGCGCCCAGTTTCTCGGCCGCATCAAGGAAGCATTCGACAGCGACCCCAGTCTGGCGAACCTCCTCCTCGCCCCCTACTTCAGGAAAGCGATTGAGACCAGCCAGGAATCCTGGCGGCGCGTGGTCGCCACCGCCGTCACCCACGGTATCCCTGTCCCCGCCTTCAGCAGCGGCCTGGCCTACTTCGACGGTTACCGCAGTGAGCGTCTACCCGCCAATCTGCTCCAGGCACAGCGCGACTACTTCGGCGCCCATACCTACGAGCGGACGGACAAACCCCGCGGTCAGTTCTTCCACACCAACTGGACCGGCCGGGGCGGCGATACTGCCTCCACCGCCTACAACGTCTGATTCACCCCCAAATAACGAGAAGCCCCTGTCCATCAAAGGACAGGGGCTTCTCTCTTTCCCCATTCAACCGCTCCTCACGTCTGATACGGCGGTGGCGGCCAGTGCCCCCCCCGCTGTCCGGACAGTCCTCGGTTCCCTCCCGAGGGAAACTCCTCATCCGGCAGTCCCACCATTTTCCCATCCCTCACCCACGCTTCATCGCCGCCGTACAGCTCCCCAATCAACCAGTTTTCCAGACGCTCGCGCACGGCCGCGTAGTCCGCTTTCCCGGATAGATCCCTCAACTCCGCCGGATCCTCCTCCAGATCGAACAACTGCACGCAGTTCCCCGCCGGATAGTAGATAAGCTTGTGGCGGCCGTCGTGCATCATCCGATTCGCCCGTTTTTCCTCGCCGTGCTCTCCGTACAGAAATTCCCGCTTCTCCCCCACCATCGACCGCCCCTCCACTGTCTCCGGAACGTCGATCCCAGCCAGATCCAGCAGCGTCGGCATGACATCCTGCCAACCTACCAGCCGGTCGTCCACTAGGCCGCTGGCCACCCTGTCGTCTCCGGATGATCCCACCAGAATCATCGGTATCTGCGCCGCCCCTTCGTAAAACTGACTCTTGCCCCATAGACCGTGCTCTCCCAACATATCCCCGTGATCGGCGGTGAACAGAATGATCGTGTTCTCCAGGAGGTCCTGCTCGCGCAGTGTGCCGATCACAACCCGCAACTGGTGGTCGATCTGCGTGCACAGCGCGTAGAACGCCCTCCGAGCCGAGCGGACTTGCGCATCGGTGAACCGCTCCCCCTGGGCCATGCGCTGCCGCAGCAGAGGGGGCAGGCTCACCGGATCATCCGCCCACTCCCCCGTGCTCGGTGTATCGACCTGCAGCTCCCGGTACACGTCCAGGTAGCATTCCAGCGGCGCCAGCGGAGGATGCGGATGGCAGTACGACAGGAACCAGAAACCGGGCCGCGTCGGGTCGCGGCGCTGGATAGTCCGCACCATCTGTCGGGTCGCCCATGTAGTGACGTGGCATTCCTCCGGCAGGTGCCACGGCCGGTTTACGTATTCATTGTTTCCCATCCCGTGGAAAAATTGCTGGCCGGCGTATCCCATGTCCCCCAGAAACAGCTCGTAGTCGTCTACCGCCCCAAACTGCAGCCGTCCCTCTTCCCCCAGAATCACGTCGTCGAAACCGATCCGGTCCCGCTGCGGGTACACGTGCAACTTACCCACCGCGTAAGTCTGATACCCCGCCTCCCCGAAAACCCGCGCCAGCGTCGGGAACTCGGGCATCGGAAGCCGATCCTTATACACCCGATCCCCGTGACTCCGCGGGGTCGTGCCGGTCATCAGGGTACGCCGCGCCGGGATGCAGATAGGGCACTCGCTGTACGCCCGCCGAAAACGAGTACCGCAACGCCCCAGCTGATCCAGAGTCGGCGTCTGCATGCAGGGATGGCCGGCGATGCCCAGCAAATGCCCCGGCCAGTGGTCGGTGGAAACCAGCAGCACGTTCGGTTTGTCCACCATATCATCCTCCCTCCGATTGAATTCATGTGATCGAAAAAACTTCATTTGATGCCGAATTCAAGAAATTATTTTGCTGCGGTACTTCCGCCTCACGAACACCTGCAGCAGTTCCAGGAATGCCTCTGTCGCCGCCGAACGCCGCCGCCCCCGGTGCTCGACCAGACCGATCTCCCTCGGCGGCAGCCCCTGAACGCGCACCGCCGACAGCCGTTTCTCGCGCACCTCTTCGCGCACCGTTACCTCGGGGACCAATGCGATCCCCAGGCCAATCTCGACGAACCGCTTTATCACCTCTATCCCCCCCAAATTCATCACAATCTGAGGCGTACTCCCAGTTCGCCGCAGCGCCTCGTCCATCAACTGCCGCGAGATGCTTCCCCGCTCCAGGGCCAGCAGGGGAAATTCCGTCACCTTTTCCAAGCGGATCTGCTTGCGTCCACCCAGTGGGTGCTCCGGGGGACAGATCAGCACGTCCCGCCGTGAAAACAGCTTTTCCGCGATCAGGTCTCGATGCCGCACCGGCAGGGTGACCAGACCGAAGTCCACTTCGTTCTCGAGCACGAGATGGACCACTTCAGGCGACATTCGATTGCGGATGTCCAGCTCCACCTCTGGATAGAGCTCCCTGAATTCCCGCAGGAGTTCCGGCAGGATGTAGGTGCAATTGGTATCGCTGGTTCCCACCTTCAGCCGCCCGCGCAGTACGTTTTGCAGACCGGCGATCTCATCCCGGGCACTCTCCAGCTGTACGAAAATCTCTTCTGCGTGGCGCAGGAGAATCTCTCCTGCCATCGTCAGCCGAATCTGTTTTCTCCCCCGCTCCAGCAACTCCTCCCCCAGCTCTTCCTCCAGCGCCTTGAGCTGCAAGCTTATTGCCGGTTGGGTTAAAAAAAGCTTTTCCGCCGCCCGGGTGAAGCTCCCTTCCCGGGCTATTTCGTAAAAGCCGCGCAGCTGGTACAGATCCATCTCGACCTTTCTTTCAATACGTAAAAAATATTTATGTCAAACATAATATAAATAAATTTCACTTATCTATCAAATTCACTTATCATCCTCTCCGGTTACTTTCACACACTCTCATCAAGGAGATTCAATATGGGCGCCACAATCGTCGTCGACGCTTTTTGGGGCGACTCCGGCAAGGGGAAAATTTCCGCCTACCTGGCCCTCCAGCAAAGAGCGGCCTACTGCGTCCGTGCCGGAACCGGGACCAACGCCGGCCACTCTCTCTTCTTTGCCGATGGTCGCGAAATCCGCACCCACCAGCTCCCCTGCGGCTTTCTCGATACGAGCACCCAGGTGCGGGTCGGCAGCGGGGTCGCAGTCGACCCCGAGCGCTTCTTCGAGGAACTGGATCGACTCGGTCCAGAATATGCGCTTAGCGACCGTACCCGGGTCGATTTCCGCTGCCCCATCATCCTACCCGAATACCGGGAGCGCGAAGCCAGCGACAGCCATCTACGGGATACCGTCGGCAGCGTCGGCAGCGGCACCGGCATTGCCCGTGCCGAATTCATCCTGCGCACCGCCAGCCAGGCCCGCGACATTCCCCTCCTGGGAGACTTTACCACTGATGTAGCGCGCGAACTCAACCAGTCCTGCGCCGCCGGCCAGGCCGTAATCATCGAAGGGAGCCAGGGAACACACCTCTCCCTTGCCCTGACAGCAGACTACCCCTGCTGCACCTCAGACAACTGCACCGCCACTGCTTTCGCCGACGACGTCGGTCTGAGTTGGCAGCATATCTCCGAAGTAATCCTCATCGTCAAAGCGCTGCCCAGTCGTGTCGGCGCCGGGCCTCTTCCGCTGCAACTCGATCCGACTGAGGAGGACGCCAGAGACATCGTCGAGTACGGAGTTACCACCGGCCGCAGACGCCGAAAAGCATCGGGCATCTCCTGGTCGCATCTGGAGGAATCGGTCATGCTCAACGGTCCCACTCGCATCGCCCTCACCTTCTGCGATCATCTCGACCCGGACGTCACCGGGGCCCGTTCTCGGGGACAACTGACCCCTCCTGTGCGCAATTTGATCGATGCACTGGAAGACCGTTTCGAAATTCCGGTATCCCTTTGCGACTGTGGCAAGCATTTCGAGGATATCATCGATCTCTCCTGAATTCAACGGTTCGCTATAGTCCAGAATTCTGCCGCTATGGCCTAAAGGAAGTTTTTCTGCCGAGAACGCAAAATGCCCTGATTCCCCAACGAGAAGTTGGCGCTCCTCCAGTTTCGAGGAGAGGCGCCAGCTTTCCTCTCTTGCCAGTTTCCCCTCTCTTCTTTTTTTTTTCTATGCACATCGGGGAAATCCATCTGGATCTTCCTCCGGTATCCGCCCCCAAACACACGAAAACTGAACGGGTTTTTTCACTACCGTAAACTTGCCCGATCAATTTTTCCACACGAATTTCTTTGACTTCTCGATCCAATCGAGATGAGGAAAATGCATGCTCAATATCATCCTCGTCGGCAGCGGCGGATTCATTGGCTCCATCATGCGCTATCTCGTCGGCAAGGGGGTCCACCATCTCCTCCGCGATACCGAATTCCCCTACGGCACTCTGTGCGCCAACATTCTCGGCTGCCTGCTGATCGGCTTTCTCGGAGGACTGGGTGAAAGTCGCCAGCTCTTCTCTGCCGAAATGCGCCTGTTCCTCTTTCTGGGACTGCTCGGAGGCTTCACCACTTTTTCCTCCTTCGGCTACGACACCTTCACCCTGGCGCGCGATCTCGAGCACACTCTCGCTCTGAGCAACATTTTTCTACAGCTTGGTCTCGGTCTGTCTGCAGTCTATATCGGCCATGCCCTGTCTCGTTGGGTGTGACATTTCTCGCTTTTTCCGTGCCTTTTCCACCGATCACCCCGTTTTCATAATTTTCTTTTATCCCTTGAATTTGTCGATCAATTTGTTACTTTATGAAAGATCATCGAGTATACCTATATCCAATCTTTACCTGAAATTTTGGGCTGTGTCATCTTTTTCTTTTTCATTTTGTTCGCTTTGTTTTCCACTAACCCCATCCATCTGACATACATCCTGCTCAACAAAACGAGCTGTTCTTATGTGCGGCTGTAGCCGTATGCACAATCCCAATATGTCAGAATGCGTTCTCCCTGAAGAAAGGACGGTACAATGCCGAATATCGCCGAGGTTCTCAAGCAGGAAATAGGCCGTCTGGCGCGCAAAGAAGTAAAGGCCAGCTGCGCTCCGTTGCAAAATCAGATCCGCGAACTGCGCAAAACAGTTTCCGCGCAAAAACAAACCATCGCCCAGTTGGAAAAGGCCATCGCCCAACTCGCGGCTCTGCCCGCCGACGGCGGCCAGCCGATTCAGGTTGCGGCCGAAGCAGAGCAGGTCAAAGTCCGCCTCTCTCCGGCTTCCATCAAACGGATACGCAATCGCTTCAAAATTTCTCAGGGCCAGTTGGCGCAACTGCTGGATGTTAGCACCAACACCATCGTTCGCTGGGAGGCCGGCACTTCCGTTCCCAGAGCCCGTTACAAGCAAGCATTGGGTAAGCTTCGCGGCCTGGGCAAGCGAGAAATCAAAAAACAGCTCGAGGCAGGCCAGGCCAAAGAGTAAGCCGAGAACCAGCAGAAAAAACGATATTAAGCGCTTTTTTTATACAGAAAAAATCCCCGATCCGCTCTATGCGGATCGGGGATTTTCATTTCCTCTTTTCCCCTTTTTATTCCCAGCGATCGATATAAATTCCCATCTCCCTTTCCAGTTCGCTATTCTCCCTTTTGTGCGCCCCATTTCTCACGATCCGCGCCTTCCTGAGCAGCACCTCCCGCGCCGCTTCTCGGCGGCCCTCTTCCAGATCTTCGACCTCGCAGAGCAGGCGATCCAGCCCGTACACGCGGAAGCGATCCATTGCAAAAAATGCGCGCGACAACTGATCCGGATGCCCGCCATATTTCACCACCAGCGTCTCATCCACGTAAGCCACCCGCCGACGGGCGGTGAGCCGCAGGAACAGTTCGTAATCCTCACAGGCGGGCAGCTTCTCGTCGAACATCCCCAGGCTCTCCAACAAATCCCGACGAATCAGCAGCGACGAAGGACACATGCAGCAGACCGACAGCGCCTGCTCAAAGAGATCCCCTCCCCGCTTCCGGTACTGATCGGGAGGATTGACCCGCACCCCGTTGCGAACCCAGATTTCATCGGTGTGGCAAACTTCCAGCCCTGTCCGCCTCAACTCATTCAACTGCCTCTCCAGCTTTTCGGGCAGCCACTCGTCGTCCGAATCCAGAAAGGCCACCCACTCCCCGATCGCCGCCTCGATCCCCCGGTTGCGCGCTGCCGATACCCCCCGGTTCTGCTCCTGGACCAGCAGTCGGACCCGATCGCCGAATTCCCCTGCAATCAACTCTGGGGTCCCGTCATCTGAGGCATCGTCGATTGCAATAAGTTCCCAATCCACACAGCTCTGCTCCAGCACCGAGTGAATCGCCCTGCCGACCAACTCGCGACGGTTGTAAACGGGTAAGACTACGGAAACAGCTGGGAATCCGGACATGACGTTTTTTTTATCGCCCTTCGAAAAGATCCCTGCCCTCCACCAGCGCCCTGATTTTGCGGTCGGCCACACTCCGCTTCAGCATCCAGAATCCGCAGTCCGGATTTATATACGCGATCCGCTCCGCCCCCAATCCCTCCGCCGCGTTCTCAATACTGCGCGCGATATCCTCACCGCTCTCCACCACGTTGCTCTTGATATCGACCACCCCCAGGCCGAAGCGAATCTTGTCGTCGATCTCTTTCAGCTTCGGCAGTTCCCAGTTCCCCCGATGGGCCAGTTCCAGCAGCACGTGGTCGCAGTGGAGGCCGCTCAGGTAGCCGATCAGCTTCTCCCAACTGCCCTGTTGGATCGATTGCCCACCGTAGTTGCCGAAACAGAGGTGAACCGCTCCCATGGTCGGCACCGCGTCCAAAACCCGATTGATCCCCGCCAACGCCCACTCCCACTCGTCCACGTGTCCCGGCAGATTTGCCTCGTCCACCTGCACCACCTCCGCATCGATATCGGCCACCTGCCCGGCCAGCACCTCGGCGATCGCCAGGCACAGCTCGGGCCGCGAGCCGTAGTGGTGGTCCAGCAGCGTTTTGCAGAGCATGTGCGGCCCGGTGAGGGTGAACTTCATCGCACTCTTCGTCAGCCCTCTTGCCCGTTGATAGTCGCCGGGCAAATCCAGGGTTCCCTCGTCGATCCCTCCTTCGACAACGGCGCTCGGTTTGGCCCTGAACGACATCCCCGCGTCCCGACGAAACTCGGCCGCGTCCCCCCGGGTGATATCACCGCGCACGTTGCCCAGCGACTTCACGAAGTACTCGATCATCCCGTTCGTGTCCGGGTGGTTGACGTCGAAGCGATAGAGTTCCCCGTCCGCCACCAGATCGATTCCCGCATTTTCCTGGATCTTGAAGACCACACTCGTGGCATCGATCACCGCCTGCTCCGAAGGCAGGGAGGCCAGCCAGTCCGGAACCGGATAGCTCCCCACCACCGTCGTCTGAATGCTCATGCAAAACCTCCTGAGATTAAAAAGGCCTCCGGATTGTCAGAGGCCTGGAATTGAAATCTGGAAAATCTAAAAAAATACCGTCGATTTATTGGATCCTTCGATTTGATGAGACTACCTTCTCCACACCTGGGAATCTTCGGTGGTCCCCCTTCAATTTTCGATATTCCCCAACTGCATCCTGAGGCTCTCCGCTTCCCCCAGCTTTTCCAGCACCAATCCTTCGGTAATCACCTCGGGCAATATCAGCGGCCGGTCCGGATGGCCGGCGGGGAAGATTACGTAGAGTGGCACCCCCGAACGCCCGAAGGCGCGCAGCAGCGCGGTGATCTCGGGATTGCGGCTGGTCCAGTCCGCCTTTATCAGGGCGACATCCAGCGCTGCGAACCGCTCTCGAACGGGTCCGCTGGCCAGAACTGTCTGTTCGTTGACCTTGCAGGTCCAGCACCATTCCGCCGTGAAGTCGATAAACACGTGCCGATTCTCCGCCAGCAGTTCCTCCACCCGTGCCACCGAAAATTCCTCCCATGCCTGAGCTTCGCTCTGGCTGTCGTTCGCTTCGGCCAGCCTTTCGTCCACATCCAGCACCGGAGCCAGAAAAAACCAGTACCCCCCGATGCAAACCGCCAGTGCCAGCAGTCTGGCGGTCCATCGCTTCCGCCGACTGCTGCTCAAATCCACCCACTGCCCCATCAGCCAGCCGGCCACTGCCAGGCAGAGCAGAAAGGCACCGGTCCAGATAACCCCTTCGACTCCCACCTGTTTGCCCAACACCCACAGCAACCACAGCACCGTGCCCATCAACAAAAAACCCATCAACTGCTTGAACTGCTCCATCCAACCGCCCGGCTTCGGCAAAAAGCGCATCCAACCCGGCTCCAGCGCCAGCAGCACGTAGGGCAGGGCCATCCCCACCCCGATCGCCGCAAAAATGCCCCAGACCAGAGCCGCCGTCTGCGCAAAGGCAAAACCCAGGGCCGTGCCCAGGAAAGGAGCGGTGCAGGGAGTGGCTAGAATCGTCGCCAGCACCCCGTTGAAGAACGACCCGGCCAATCCCTCCCCTTTCCCTCTTCCTCCCAGACCACCGACGGTCAAATTCACCGTAAAGAGTCCGAACAGACTCAGCCCCAGGGCAAAGATCAGACCCGCCATCCCCATGACGAAGCCCGGATACTGGAACTGAAAACCCCAGCCGATCTGCTCTCCTCCACCCTTGATCAGCACCACCAGCCCGGCCAGCACCAGGAAGGCGACCACGATCCCCGCAGAAAAGGCCAGCCCCAGCTGCCGCACCCGCTCCCGCTCCTCCCCTGCCTGGGAGACGAAACCGAGCACCTTGAGTGAGATCACCGGCAGCACGCAGGGCATCAGATTGAGGATCATCCCCCCCACCGCCGCCAGCAGCAGATACAGCCATATGGAGCGCCCTTCTCCCTCCCCTTTCTCCTCCTGAAAATCCCTCTCCAGCAATCCTGCCGTTCCCGCCAACGGACCCTTCCCCCGCAGCGTCAGCACCACTTTACCGGCGCGCCGTTCCTCATTCCCTTTCAGCCGGTAGACGACCAGTCCTTCCAGCGTATCCACCACTCCCCCGCCAAACGGCCGCAGCGTCAGCGTTAACCTCGGAGGCTTCGTCGCGCCGAGAGAACTCCTGAACTCTGAATCCGCCACTCCCAGCGGATAGAAATCCAGCAGGCCACCTTCAGACTCGAACCCCTCTCCTTGCAGCACCAGATCTACCGTTGTTACCCCTTCGCCCCTCCGCACCCCGTATTCCAGCGCCAGCTCTTCTCCGAGAAATCCGGGCACCATGCTCTCGTAGCGCTCGAAAACCTCCCCGTTCGCCTGCCGCGGTTCCCCGGCCGCAACCGGCAGGTCCAGCACCAGCGTCGTGTCTCCGGGAATGCACAGTTCCCGGCAGACCAGCCAGGAAACCCGAGCCGCGATCCGCACCCCTTCCCCAACCAGATCGGCAGGAGGAACGATCTCCGCCAGCAGCATGGTCTCGTCCGCATACCCGTAGGCGGTCAATCCCCCCGCCTCTTCGTACTTATGGGGAAGCGGCCACTGCAGTTCCCCCGCGGCGAATCTATCCGGCAGTTCCCATTCCACCTGGGTGGGCATGCCGGCATCTCCACTGAATCGCCAGTAGGTGTGCCACTCCGGAGCCATGCGCAGTTCCACCCCCAGGTGGAAAGCCATCCCCGGGGCCACCTCCTCCACGTTGGCCAGCAGCCTGGCCTGCACAGGATGGGGTTCTGCAGCCTGTGCCCTCAACGCCAAAAGGAGCAACAGGCAGAAACAGATCTGCATTCTACGCACGGTGATCATAGTCGACACGTCGCGAAATGAGAATTCGAAAAGAGTCGGCCCGACTCCGAGAGCCAGGCCGATCCGACCTTCAATATATCTATTGGAAAATTCCCCCTGAGCAGAATCAATCTCCCCCAATCCCCGCGCTGATCCGGGCGACATCAATCAGCCTGCAGCCATGAATCGCTGCGAATTCCGCGAGCTTATCCCCCTTCGCCATCTCCCCATCCGCGGTCAGGACTTCCGACATGACCGCTGCCGGAAAAAGACCAGCCAGCCGCGCCAGTTCGACCGATCCCTCCGTGTGTCCTCGCCGCACCTTGAGTCCCTCGGTGCGCGCCGCCAGCGGCAGCATGTGGCCGGGGATGACAAAGTCGTCCGGACCCGCATCCGGGGCCAGCGAACGCAGGATCGTCTCCGCCCGGTCGGAGGCCGAAATCCCGGTAGTGATCCCCTCGCGCGCGTCGAAGGGCAGACCGAAACGAGGGGTCACCGCATCGGCATTGCGCGGTTCGATCAGATCGATCCCCAATCGCTCCATGTGGGGTCGCGTGGTCGCCAGGTGCAGCATCCCGCGCGCCTCTCTGAGCATGAAATTAATCTTTTCGGCGCTGATTGACTGGGCGGCGACGATCAAATCCCCCTCGTATTCCCGGTCCTCGTCGTCGACCAGCACCAGGAATTTCCCCTCTTTAAAATCCTCGATCGCCTCGTGCAAGCTGCAGAACATCTATTCTATCCTTTCCGCTAGCGGATCCCCTGTAGAAACCGCTTAATTGAAAACGCCGAATTAAACCGCAAGGTTCCGCCGATCTCTCTGGAACTCGAAATTCCGCGCCAGTTGACATTCCCTTGAAAAAACTCCACGCCATCCATCTCAAATTCACTGAACAGAAGCAGCGGCATCCGCCTCTGTGAACCGCTTCACCAGGTCGGACGCCGTCCGCCCGGCAAGGGCTATAATAAACGTGATAAGCGTGCCGATGACAATGAACCAGGGCCAGCCCACCTCGGTTCCGTATTTAATCGCCAGCACGGCGGCGACGCTGGCCAGCACCCCGGTGATATTGCTCACCGTGCTTCCCCGTCCCCGGAAAAGCATGCCGACCAGGAAGATACCCAGCAGCGCCCCATAGAAGAAAGTCATCACTCCCAGGGCGATGCTCAGCAGATCGGTATCCGGATTGCTCTCGTAGAACTGGACCACCAGCAGCGCCACCCCCACCAGCAACACCCCGATCAGCCCGGTCGACAGCCGCGACACCTGCACGTAGTGCCCCTTGTCGGCATTCCTCTTGAAGTAGGGCTGGTAGAAATCGGTGACAAAAGTAGCGCTCATAGCGCTCAATGCCGAATCCAGACTCGACATCGCCGCTGCAAAAACCGCCGCCAGCACCAGCCCGGTGATCCCTGCCGGCAGGATGTCGACGATGTAGTGCAGGAAGAAATACCCGTTCTTGCCGGTCTCCCGCAGTTGCGCTGCCGTCTGCGCCATACCCGCTGTTTCCGGCAGATGGCCGACATACACGTAGAGCAGTTGTCCCACAAACATGAACAGCCCGGTCACCACGACGCTTATCAAACCGCTCATCCACAGCGACCGCTTCCCCTCTTTGCTCTCCTTGCAGGTGAGTAGTCGCTGCACCATATCGTGGTCGGTGCCGTGGGTCGCCATAGTCAGAAAAAAACCTCCGACCACCGCCGGCAGTACGTGATAGGGGTTGAACAACGGCGCCCACCGCCCGTCGTCCATCCTCCAGCTGAAATCGAAAATTTGGAACTTGCCGGCCGCGCTCAGCTCTCCGATCACCTCCCCGAACGGCAGCGGAATCTGTCCCAACAGACTGAAAACCGCGATGATCCCCCCTCCGAACAGCACCACCGCCTGCATCACATCGGTCCAGATCACCGCCTTGATTCCGCCGAACCAGGTGTATACTACCGCCACAATTCCCAGGCAGATGATGGAGGTGCGCATATCGAGCCCGGTGGCCACCTGGATGGCGATCGCCGCGATGAACAGCCGCGCCCCGCTGGCGAACAGCCGGCCCAGCAGAAAGACGCCAGCGGTGGTCATGTGCGTCGGCGCGCCAAAGCGCAGCGTCAAAAAGCCGTACACGGTATACACCCGGAACTTGTAAAAGACGCCGATGAAGAGCGACGCCAGCACAAAGCGCGCCGCGATCGTACCGACCGAAAACTGCAGATATGCCATGTCGCGGATGTACCCCTGCTCGGGAGCGCCCAAAAAGGTCGCCGCGCTCGTCTCGGTCGCCACCATCGACAGTAGCGCCGCCCACCAGGGAATCGCCCTCCCGCCCAGAAAATAGTCGTCTATGTCATCCTGCTTGCGGCCGAGCCAGATTCCCATGGCGATCGTGCCGCCCAGGTAGACCAGTATGACGATCCAGTCCAGTGCAGCCAAAACAATCCTCTCTGCTTATTTGAGTCGATGCGCTTCCAGCATCTCCTCGTCCAGCTCGATGCCCAACCCCGGGCGGTCCGGAACCGCGATGTACTCATCTTCCAGCTTCTCCGCAGGCCGCACCAACTGCTCTCTCCACTCCACCTCCCCGAAGGCGTACTCCAGCGTCAAAAAATTCGGAATAGAAGCGGCCAGATGCACCCCGGCCATGGTCGACACCGGCCCGGCCGGACTGTGGGGGGCCACCGGAATCTGTTTCATCTCGGCCAGCGCGGCGATCCGTCGACACTCGGTGATCCCCCCGGCGTGCTTGACATCCGGCATGATCACGTGCACCGCTCCCCGGGTCACGTATTCCCAGAATCCCTCCCGTCCGAAGAACGCCTCTCCTCCGGCTACGGTCTGTCCCGACAGACTGGCGATCTCGCAGAGGATATCCACGTGATTGCGCGGCACCGGCTCCTCGAACCAGAACAGATTCAGCGGTTTCACCTTTTCGGCCACCTTGAACGCCAGCGCCCGGTCGAAGCGGCAGTGGCAGTCCACCAGCAGTTCCACTCCGTCGCCGATCCGCTCCCGCGTTTTCGCCAGCCGTTCCACCCCTTTGTCCGCGTCCGATTCCACCCCGGAATGGTCGGAATTCCTCCAGTTCACCTCGTCGAACGGGGTCGACTTCACCGATGTGAAACCGGCGTCCACCGCCCGCATGGCCGCATCGGCGAACCCCTGGGGGGTGCGGTCTCTGGTCCCCCGGTTGAGATTGGCGTACACCCGCACCTTCTCTCGTCGCTTCCCCCCCAGCAGCCTCCAGACCGGCACGTCCAGCGCCTTGCCGGCAATATCCCACAACGCCTGATCCACCGCGCTGACCGCCGTCGCCCCCACCCGACCGCTGCCTCCTGAGAAGATATTGCCCGAGCGCGCCATCTGCTCCCAGACCACCTCCACCTGGGTCGGATCCACTCCCCGCAACCGTTCCGCCATCTGCTCCAGTATCGCGATCACCAGGCGGTCGTTGCCACTCTGGCTCGCTTCACCGATCCCCTTGATGCCGGCGTCGGTCTCCACCTCGACGAATATCCAGTTTCCCTTTGGCGAGGCGTCCACCTGGTGAATCTTCAGATCCGTTACCTTCATCCCTCAACCTCGATATAATCGAAAAAAATCCGTTAAAACGATCTCGTCTCCCCCTATGGGATACAGATCCTCCTTCTGAAACCCGATCTTGTGGGTCGGTGAGAGTCCGTCCACTTCTTACGAGATCGTCAATCCTCCAGCTCGATGTTCGCTCCCAGCCGGATCAGGTCGTCGAAGAACGCCGGATACGACTTGCCTACCGTCTGCGCGTCCAGCAGCGTCAATCCCCTGCGGCAGCGCAGGCCGACGATCGCCAGCATCTGCGCCACCCGGTGGTCGTGGTGGGTGGGCATTTCGATCCCCCCTTCGTACCCATCTGGATTTCCCCGAATGACCACCTCCCCTGCCCCCTCATCGCAGTCGATGCCGATCCGCTTGAACTCCTTCACCGGCACGCTGATCCGATCGCACTCCTTGTCGCGCAAATTGCCGATCCCGTAGAATCGGCTCTCCCCCTCGGCAAAGGCCGCCACCGCCAGCATGGCCAGCACCATATCGGTGGCCGTGTCTCCGTCGAACTCCACTCCCTTCAATCCCCCGTGCCCCTCCAGCTCCACCACCTGCCCATCGTACGCCACTTCGACCCCCATCCGGCGCAGCAGCGGCACCACCTCCCGCTCCCCCTGGCAATCCTCGAAGAGCCGTTCCACGCCGATTCGACTGTCGGTCACCGCCCCGGCCGCCAGGATCGCCGAGCTGGATGGATAGTCCCCGTTGACCGCGTACTCTCCGGCTCTGTACCGCTGCCCTCCGGGGACCCGGAAGTAGAGCAGATCCTCGGCCGCCTCCACCTCGATCCCCGCCTGGCGCATCACTTCCATCGTGGTCCGCACCAGCGGTTTCGAGACCAGACCGTTCCTCACCTCGATCTCCAATCCCTCCTCCAACAGGGGGGCCAGGAACAGCAGCGAGCTGGTAAACTGCGAGCTATTCTTCCCACTCACCCAGATTCGCCCTCCTCGCGGCGGCCCCCCCCGAAAAACGACCGGCAGCTTCCCCTGCGCCGATTCGCACTCCAACCCCAGCTGCGCCAGCGCCTGCAGCAGATCGCCGTGGGGACGCTGTCCCAGCGATTCGTGGAAATCCGTTTCAAAACGCACCTCCGGCAGCAGCGCTCCCATCCCCATCAGCAGGCGCAGCACCGCCCCGGCGTTGCCCGGATTGACCGTCCCGGGGCTGGCTGGCCGGCCGCCGATCCCCCCAATGCGCAGATGTCGCCCCTCTTCGTCTCGCTCCTCCTCTATCCGCGCCCCGTACCCCCGCAGACAGCGCACCATCGCTTCGGCGTCCTCGCTGACCGCCGGGAAGCGGACCACGCTCTCTCCCTCGGCCAGCGCCGCCACCAGCAGATAGCGAGTGGTATAATTCTTGGACGAGGGCGGAGTCAGTAGCCCCGAGAGCCGTTCGCTGAAATGCACGTGCGCTTTCATCTACAGAACCTTTGCGGAGCGTCGGTGGGAAGCATCAAATCTTTGGGCAAGGAGTCCGTGTGCCGGTTTATGAATCCCCCAATTCCCGCAGATCCATATAGCGGCGGAAAAGACCAATCGAGCCGCTCCAATCCTCGGCTTGAATGGCCATAACATGTTTTGATTGTGAAAGTTAAGAAGATAAACAAAGATCCCTTTCGACGCTACCTGCCGTCCGCGCGACCGTCCTGGCGCACCCCGTCGAAGAGAGCGATCCCCGTGGCCATCGCCACATTCAGCGAATCCATCTCCCCGGCCAGTGGAATCCGCACTCTTGCATCTACCGTCTTGCGGACCAGCCGGCTCAGCCCCTTCGTCTCGTTCCCCGCCACCAGCACCCGCTTGGCTGCCCATTCTACGGCGAACAGCTCATCCTCTCCTCCTGCATCCAGGCCGTACACCCAGAAACCGTTCGCCTTGAGCGCCTCCAGATCCCGCTGGAAGTGACTGCTGGCGACGATCGGGATACGGAAGACCGCTCCAGACGAAGCGCGCACCACCTCGTCGCTGATCAACCGGCCACTGCGCGCCGTCAGCAGCACCCCTCCCACCCCCGCCCCGGCCGCCGTGCGTAGAATCATACCCACGTTGTGGGGATGCTGGAGTTGATCCAGAGCCACCACCGCCATCCGCTCGACCTTCTCCGCCTGCTCCAGCAACTCCTCGAACCTGGCGTAGCCCACCGGACTCAGACGCGCCACCACATCCTGGTGCTCGCGGGTGCCGGCCAGATTCCCCAGCTTGCCCACGTCGACAAAGTCGAAACGGACCTGCCGCTGGCGCGCCAGTTCCTTTATGCGCTCGATCTCAGGCCCTTTGGCCTGGCGGGCGAAGTAGATCCGGTTGACCGGATGGCCGGCTGCCAGCGCCTCGGCTACGGCGCGACGTCCACACGCTGTCCCTTCACCGGCGGTCCTTGAGGAACTGCTCATTTTTTGCTCCTGGTAAATTTTGGTTCTATAAAGAACGACAACTTTTTCCACAAACCCCAAAAAAAGAGCGGGACGCCCACCGGGCCATCCCGCTCTCCGACCTTCTCAAGTGAGCCGTTTTTCAGGCCGCCTCCAGTTCCTTCAGCACCGTTCGCACGCGATTCAAATCGAGGGCGGCCTGTGCCTGTGCAAAGATCCCTTCGGCTTCGCGCAGCGCATCGAGAGCCGCAGCTGCAGCCCCTTCATCCTTCTTCAATAGTCCCAGTTCGTAGAGCGCTTCCCCCAGGTAGACCGACCCCTCGAACTGCCGGTTGAGGTCGATGCTCTTCTCAAGGCAGGTATCTGCCTCCTGCCAGTCGCGCTCCAACCGGCAAATCCGCCCGTACAGACGCAGCGCATCGGCGACTCCGAGCCCGTCGTCCAACCGCCGAAAGCCGCGCAACCCCTTGCTGCAAACCTCCCGGGCCGCCACCAGATTCCCCTTGCCGATCAGCGCTTCCGCCTGATTTAGCTCGATGGCCGGCTCGTGGACTAAAGCGCGCGTCGCTTTGCACAGCTCCATGCTCTGGGCGTAGAGATCCAGTGCATCATCCCAGCGCTCCTGATCTACCCGCAGCATGCCCATACTGTAGAGCGTCAGCATCCTGTCGATCGAAGGCCCCTCCCCTGCGTCGAGGGCCAGCGCCCGTTCATAGAGTTCCAGCGCTTCATCCAGATCGCCGCGCACCGTGGCCAGCACCGCCAGATTACTGAGCGCATGCCCCACCTCGCTGGCCCCCATCTCTTCGAAGAGAACCAGCGACTGGAGCCAGCGCTCTTTGGCCTGTTCATACTGACCGCATTCGAAATCGATCGATCCCCAGTTCAGCAGAGCCCTGCCCCTGACCAGCTGCCCCTCCCCAGGTTCCAAACATTCGATCGCCTGGCGATAGGCGGCAATTCCGTTCTCGAACTGCCCCGTCTTTTTGTGAGCCCTGCCGACGTGCAACCAGGCATCCGCCTCTGCCTCGAGCCGCTCGTTTTCCAGGGCGACCTGGCGCAGCAGCTCGAACTTCTCCAGAGCTCGATCGTAAAATGCCAGACTCTCGTAAGATCGCCCCTCCAATTCAAGAGCGTGCACCAAACTCTCGACATCTCCCCCGCTGTGCTGGCTCGCTTTCACCACCTGGGCGAAAAGATCGGCCGCCAATCGCCAGTCGAAGAGCTGATACGCCTGGTCGGCCACCCGCTCCAGATAAGGCAGCGCCCGGGCGAACTCCTCCCCTTCGTACAAATGATGGCCGAGTAGCGCTTCGTCCACTTCCTGTCCCTCATCCCGAACCTCTTCCAAGACAGTGGCGATGATCCGGTGATATTCGCTGCGCAGTTCCCACGGGATCTCCTCGTAGAGGACCTCGCGGATCTTCGCATGGCCGAAGTCGTATGCTCCGTTTTTGCCGACGATCAACCGGTAGTTCTTCTCCAGTCGAAAGAGTGCCTTCAGGAGGTCTATGCGGGACATACCCGCCGTCTTTTCCAGCACCTTCGGGGTAAAACCCGGACCGATGATGGCGGCGATCTGCAGCATCTCGCGCAGCTCTGCATCGAGCCCGTCCAGGCGTCGCATGATCAGAGCGCTGACCCGGTCCGGAATGATCACTCCGGCATACTCCTGCTGCACCGACCAGACCCCATCCTGACGGTATAGCACTCCCTGATGCCGCAGCAGTTTGAGCACCTCGATGGCGATGAACGGATTCCCTTCCGACTGGGCGTAGAGAAAATCGCCGAAGTCGGCATCGAAATCCACCTCCAGGAAGAGAGAGCGGGCCAGCTCCAGAATCGATTTCTTACCCAGCCGTTCCAACTCGATCTTCTGCAGCAGCTTCCCCGTTTCGAGCCCTCTCCAAATCTCCTTCAGGAGATGGGTATCCCCCTCCTCGTCGGCCAGTTCCTCGGGCCGCAGGGTCACCACGCAGAGCAGCCGCGCCTCCGCCACTCTCCTGGCAAGGTGCTGCAGTAGCAACAGAGAACCCTCATCCGCCCAGTGCATATCTTCGAGCACCAGGATCAAAGGCCGCTGTTCCGCCGCCCGAGCCAGCAGTTGGAGAATCGTGTCGAACAGGCGCTGACGCGCCGTTTCGGCATTCTTTTCACCTCCCAGGGCCGCGGCAAAACCCTCCCTTACCCGAGAGGTGGTAATGCCGCTCTGGGCCAGTTCTGCCAGCTCCGGTGCCTCCTCCTCCAACAGCTGGACGAGTCTCCCTCGCTCCTCCCCGGTCAGATCGCTTTCATCCCGATTGAACAAGTCGCTCAAAGCATCGAGGACCGGCATGTACGATCCCGGACCATATTCAAAAAAGCATCCTCCAAGGATGACCCGGCCGCCGTTCTTCTCTGCGTAGGCGGTCAGTTCCTCGACCATGCGCGTTTTGCCCACTCCCGCCTCCCCCGTCAGGAAGACTGTTCCACCGCTCTCCTCCAGTCCATCGAAGTGCCCACAGAGCGCCTCGAATTCCCGCTTCCGCCCCACGAACCGCGGCCGGAAGTCCCGGGTGCGTATCTCCTCCCCTTCATCTTCCACTCCCGCTTCTCCCATCGGCAGTTCATGGAATTGCAGCCGCTGTCGTATCGCCGCCAATTCCTCGCGCGTTGCCCTGGCGGAAACGGGTCGATTCTCCGGAAGCTTATCGAGCAACCTGAGCACCAGAAGATCGAGGGCATGCGGCACTTCTGCATTGATCTGGGAAGGAAGGAAAGCTTCTTCGTTGAGCTGGCGATAAACCAGAGTGGCCGGTGAATCGCCGATGAACGGCAGCCTTCCCGTCAGCATTTCGTAGAGCAGCGCACCCACGGCGTAGAGATCGACCGCCGGCCCAACCTCATCCCCCAGAATTTGCTCCGGTGCCATGTATTCGATACTGCCCAGGATCTCGTCACTCCTGGCCAACACCGGCTCCCCATCGAAACCGACCATCCCAAAACCCAGAAGTTTGATCCCATTCCCCTCCTGGCACATCAGATTTTCCGCCCTGATCCCTCGATGGATTATCTGCTGCCCGTGAGCGCTTTCCAGAGCGGCCAATACCCGATCGCCCAGGACCAGTGTCCGTTCCACAGACAACCGCTCCTCGCGCTGCAGCATCTGCAGCAGAGACTCGCCCACCGTCCACTCCGTAGCGATGTAGAGGTATCCGGCATCCCTGCCGCAGTCGTAAACTGCGGCAATATCAGGATGGTCGAGAGCGGCGACCTGCCCGACCTGGCGCTGAGCGCTCTCCACCTGGCGCTGATCGTCCAGCGGATCTATGGGGAACAGCTTCAGGACCACATCCCGATCTCGCTCCTCATCCCGGGCCCGGTACGCAATCCCCGGATCTCGGCCCTCCACTTGCTCGACCAGTCGGTATCCCCCGAGAAGCATCCCTATGAGAGGATCACTTCCTGCCATCTCTCTTTTCCTCTTCCTTCCGTATCATGAGCGGCTTTCAGGAAGCCAGCGCAGCCAGTATTTCTTCCGCTCGATGCGCATCGACCTCCGCTCCGATATCCTGGAACAGTTTCTGCGATTCCTCCAGGCGCTGCCGCGCCCCCTCCAGGTCTCCCTGGGTCTGCAAAAGAGATCCCAACTCGAGGTCGCACTCGGCCATTCCGAGCTGGTTCTCCAGTTCTTCAAAAACCCGGCGTCCCTGCCGCAGCATCTTTTCGGCCTGGAGGTACTGGCAGCGCTCGCGGAGGATCATTCCCTCCACCTTGTCGCACTCGGCCAATCCCAGCCGATCCTCCAACTCCTCCATCTGTCCGCGCGCCTGCCTGCACAGGACACTCGCTTCTGCCAGATCCCCGACCCGGGTCTGCGCCGTCGCCTGGGCGATGAACACATTCGCCTCCATGTCGACGGTGCCCATCTCTCCGGCCAGCTGCTGCGCATGGCCATAGGAGCGCAGGGCCTCCTGCCATTCCTCCTGAGCGGCGTGGGCCATGCCCAGGTTGTGATGCGTTTGACAGAGCCCGTAGGTGTGGTTGATCCTGCGGTAGGCGTTCAGCGCGTTGGTATAACCCAGCACTGCCTCGACATACTCCCCCCTCACAGTGGCGATGACCGCAAGATTGCCGTATACCGACCCCAGCAGAGAATGGTTGGCGTTCTTAATCGCGGCCTTCATGGCATCCCGATAGCGCATCTCCGCCTCCCGCAGATCCGACCGCTCGAAGGCAATATTGCCCAACCGCAGATACACCACCGCGGCCTGCTGTTCGTCTCCCAACTCGGTGAAGATATGCTGCGCATCCCAGTGGAGTTCGATCGCCTTCTCCCAGTTCCCCTGACGATACTCCATCCATCCCATTTGCTTCAGGGCCTTGGCCTGGGCGGAACGGTCGTCCACGCCGGCCGCTGCCAGCACCTGTCGGCACAGAGCCACGGCGCGCCCGGGATTCCCCAACCGCTCCTCAATCTCCGCCAGCATCAGCAGTCCCTCCAACCGCTGTTGATGCACCTTCTCGGCTCCCAGGCTGTCGACGACAGTCTCGACCTGCTGCAAAAAAGTCTGCGCCTCCCGGTAGGCAAAGGACGCTCGGGAGCGTCGCGCGGCCTCGAGCAGATGTGGCAGAGCGCGGCTGTGGGCGCCGGCATGAAAGAAGTGATAGGCCAGCACTTCGGCATCTTCCAATCCCTGATCTTCCAGGATGTTTCCCAGGCGCGCGTGGGCCTGTTTCCGCCTCTCCTCCGGCAACATCTCGTAGAACGCCTCGGTGAGCAGGGTGTGAGAGAAGCGCAGCTTGCGTTCCTCGATGCGCACCAGGCGCGTATTGCGCATCAATTCTCCCAAAACGCGCATGACCACGGTGAGCGGCACCCCCAGCGTGCGAGCCACCAGTCGCCCTTCGAAGCGATCTCCCTGCACCGAGGCATAGCTCAAAATCTGGCGCTCCTGAGCTTCCAGGCGCTGTAGCCGCTGGCGCAGAACGGCGCGCACCGAATCCGGTTCCTGCTTTTCCTTGATCTCCCGATTGACCCAAAGATCATCCTTCCGGGAAATTACTCCCCTTTCCACCAGAAATTCCAGGAACTGAACGATGAAGAGCGGCACCCCCCCACTCCTGCGATACAGCCACTGCAGCAGCGTTTCGGTAAAACCGTGAGGAGAAAAACAGGACGCCACAATCTTGCGCGTCCCCTCGTCGGTCATCGGCTCGAGCGGGTGCACCTGAAAGTTTTTCTTCAGCTGTAGCTCCCGCAGCATCTTCTCCAGATCCAGTTCCTCCCGCCCCTCCTGTTCCCCCGGACGATAAGTCCCCAGAATAAACATCGAGGCACTGCTGTTGCGGCTGGCCAAAAAGCTGAGCAACTGCAGCGACGCCGAATCCGCCCAGTGCAGATCCTCCAGGCAGAGCACAATCGGCTGGCGCTGGCTCAGTTTGAGTAACAGCCTCCCCAGTCGAGCCAGAAACAGCGCCTGGCGCAGATCGGGCAGCATCTCCGGTGCTTCTTTGGGAGGAGGTTCGGTGGGAAAGAGGCTGCCCCACAGATGGGGGGCAAATTCGGCGACCGCCTGCCGCAGTTCATCCCGTTCGTCGGCGGACACGTGCTCGAGATAGACCCCCAGTTCCTGGACGAACACACCATAGGCCAGACCGGCCTGCCGGGAATCCCCCGCGCCGCGCAGAAAGAGAAGCCCCCTCTCTCTGGCTTCCCGCTCCGCCTCTTCGGTCATCCGGGTCTTGCCCAGTCCCGGTTCGCCGCTGAGGATCACCGCCGTGCTCCACCCTCGCTTCGCCTCGTCCATGCGCCGGCACAGCAGCTCCATCTCCTCCTCTCGCTCTATGAGCACCGGATTCAATTCGAGCTGTTCTGCAGAAGAATTATCCATCGTCTTCCGTGTCCGTTCCACCAAATTTTACGGATGAATTGCGGGACCTATTATCCCGCATTTTTACTATGCAATCGCCATGCCAGAAAAAAATTCCGAAGAAATAAAAAACTTAAATCAATTAATAACAGAATTTTACCAAAAAAAAGAAAAAGATTTCCCTATCTTAATCTCCTCGCCATTGCCCGTTCCCTTTGGCAACTGGGGGATTTGCCCCACCCATGGGTTCTTTGCCCCCTCTTTCGACGCAAAAAGGGGGCAGCCCATATGAGCTACCCCCTTTTTGCGATTTCGTTCGCTATCTACTACGGATCTCCGCCGCCCAGGGAATAGCGCGAGAAGCCGGGCACTGAGATCTCGACAGCGATGTAATTGGCATCGTTGTCGTCCCAATCTTCGCCACTCTCGATATTTCCAGAATCACTCAATTCTCCTTCTTCCCAATCGTACCAGCGAATGGCGGTGATCCGGGCCTGCTCCACGCTACCGTCTCCGTGGATGTGCCACACCTGGAGGGCCGACAGCGGCATGTCCACGCGTTCAATCCCCAGCCCCACCTCCAGTATGGCCTCCTTTTTAAACACCAGGCCGCTAGGCTGGAAAGCCGCGACGATATTGGACAGATTCTGACCATAGACCGTCATGGAGATAGTCTCCGCCACTGGCAACGCTCCCGGCAGCACCGAAAAGGTCACCCGCAGATCATCCTCTATCCCCTGCTCTTCCGGTTCGAATATCTCGATCGATCCCCATTTGTCGAACAGTTCCGAAACCGTCCGGCCCTCCTCGGCGAGTTTGGCCGCCCGGAGTGCCTCTTCGGGAGACGAGGCGAGGACCAGGACTTCCACCGCATACGGATCGACTGCGGATGTTTCATTGCCCACCGGAGAGCGATCCGCTCCACACCCGCCTATCAGCAGCGCCAACAGGACGCCCAGAATGACGGTTCTTTTATATTTTTTTATCGACTTTTTCTCTTGAAAACTGCTCATTATTCACCCCCGCCCAGCGAATAGCGCGAGAAACCGGGAACACGGATGGATATTTCGACCTCATCGTCCTCTTTCACCACAAGACCGAACAGAGTTACCGTGCCGTTTACGTCGGTATGGGCAACCACGAGTTCATCGAGTTCCAGATCGACCAGATCCTTGCCCAGTTTGATATCCAATCTGGCATCTTCACGGAAGATCAGTCCCGATGGGGTGAACACGATCACCAAATCGCTCAGCGTGGTTCCCGTGACCGTCATGGAGATCTCTTCATTCTCTTCCAGAGCATCCTTAGGCACGGTGAACTTCACCTTGATATCGTCCTGCCCACCTCTTTCATTTCTCAGATCGACCTTCAGACTACCACCCCTTTTGCCGATCTTCTTTTTAGCGGACTTCTCTTCCCCTTCGGCCTTCTCGTCATCTTCGGCCTCTTCGTCCTCCTCGTCCTCTTCGGCCTCTTCGTCCTCCTCGTCCTCTTCGGCCTCCTCATCCTCTTTATCCTTCTTGCCCTTCTTAGCCGCAGGCTGGAAGGCATCCGTCGAAAACGTCAGCACGCTCTTCCCCTCTGCGGGGACCAACTGTGCCTCATCCTGGGATGCCATCGGCGACTGATCCGTACCGCAGCCGACCAGCCCAGCCAGGACCAGCAGCGCCACCCCGATCAAGGCCATCATTCCGAATTTTCCGATTCTTCTGTTCATTGCCAACCTCTTTCCCTGACTTTCGAAAAATGCCATTTCAGTACTCGCGGAGTCCGTAACGGGAACATTCGCCTGCGGTCCCATCCTTGTCCACCCCCTGATTCACTCCGGACCGATCGATGCTTTCGTCTACGGCACCGGCCATCAGCGCCGTCAGCATCAGCAGCCCCGCGATCGAACTCCACCTGCGCAATCGAATCAGCATTGGAAATCTTCCTTGTTGGAACGGCCCACTGTTCATTTATCTAATTTAGGTGCAAAAGCCGTACCATTTCCCGCGGTCCGATGCGTAATTCTCCTTTATTTAGATTAATAACAACACTTTAAAAATTATTTTTCCCTGTTTTTAGATAAAACAAATCCATTTCTTCCACCCTATTGGGAGAACATCCCCTGATACAATTGGGGCATATGCCCCAGTGCGGGGTATATGCCCCGCGCAAAATCCCCTACCCGCCCTCTCCAGATATCTGGAATTTTTCGATCCGATAGCGCAGTGTATCGCGGCTGACGTGCAACAGGGAGGCGGCCTTCGTGATATTTCCCCCCGTGTGATCCAGGGCGATGCGAATGAACTGGGCTTCCAATTTATCCAATTCCAGCCCTTCTGCGGGGAATTCTCCCGAGATTAGCCCCTTCGCATCGATGTGCAATCCCCCATTTTCACCGGCAATCGGCCGCGATGAGCGGCGATCGATGCTCAGAGCGCTCGCCGAAATTACCCGGCTGTCGGTCATCAGCACCACCCGCTCGATCACGTTCTTCAGTTCGCGCACATTGCCGGGCCACGGATAGACCTGCAGCAGCGCCCGGGCATCTTCGGCCAGCTGGCGCGCCGGCAGCCCGTGCAGAGAGGTGTACCACTGCAGGTAATGTCCTGCGATCAACAGCACGTCCTCATCCCGGTCGCGCAGCGGCGGCAGATCGACCGGCACCACGTTGAGCCGGTAATACAGATCTTCCCGGAAGCGCCCCTCCCGCACCGCCACCTCCAGATTCTCGTTGGTGGCCGCCAGGATGCGCACCGTTACCTCGATCTCCTCATTTCCCCCCACCCTTCTGAACCGCTGCGTCTCCAGCACGTTGAGCAACTTGGCCTGCAGTTCCAGAGGCATCAGGCCGATCTCGTCCAAAAAGAGCGTGCCCCCATCCGCCGTCTCCATCAACCCCACCTTGCGGCTCCGCGCGTCGGTGAAAGCCCCGCGCTCGTGCCCAAACAGCTCCGATTCCATCAGATTGGCCGGAATATTCGTGCAGTCCACGGTGACAAACGACGCATTCAGAAACTGGCCCAGCAGATGTATCGCCCGGGCGATCACCTCCTTGCCCGTGCCGCTCTCCCCCCGGATCAACACCGTGGCCCTGGTCCGGGCCACCCGGCGCAGCGTGCGAAAGACGACCTGCATCGCCTCGCTGTCGCCGATAACCCCTTCCACCGATGTCCTTTCCTCCGCCTCGCGCGCCCGATCCTCCCCCAATCCCTCCAGCAATACGCGCAGCTCATCCCTGGGAATCGGCTGCGTCAAAAAATTCTCCGCCCCCAGCTTCATCGCCCGAACGATGACTTCGCTCTCCCCATGGTCGCTCGTCATCACCACCCTGCAGTGCGGATCCTGCTGTCTCAGGCCTTCGAGTGCCTGCAACCCATCCGCCCCCGGTAGCTCGTATCCCAACAGCACCAGTGCCGGCTTCACCCGGGCGTACAGGGCCGGAACCTCTTCGCCGGATGCAGCGATGTGGACCTGGTGCCGGCATTCCTCCACCAGATCGACCAGCAGCTGACGCATCTCCAGATCGGCGGCGACCATTACGTCAACTGACATCCAGAGACCTTTCCAAAGCGAATCTTCGACATAGAGGAATTTTCAGAAAAAAGAGTTTCGGCAGTTTCACCCAAAGACCGTAGACATAATATATGGATGTTGCTTCTATTCAACAGGTTTTTTCCGGCCTTGCCCTCCCCCCGTTCACCCTCCTTTATCTTCTTTTTCACCCTGCGGAAATTACAACAGAATTCTCTCCTTTTCATGTGCACCCGGAATTTCGTATAATTTCCCCGGTGAATCTCGGCATACTCCTCCTGGATAGAGAAAAGTCCCATGGACCTCTTCGACGCCGGACGTCTGGCCCGCGACGAGAAGGAACAACCTCTGGCCGCTCGCCTGCGGCCTCGCAACCTGGAAGAATACATCGGCCAGGACCACATCCTCGGTCCGGGCCGCCTGCTGCGCCGCGCCATCCAGGCCGACCAGCTCTCCTCGCTGATCTTCTACGGCCCTCCGGGCACCGGCAAGACCACCCTGGCCGCCGTCATCGCCAACACCACCCGCTCGCACTTTATCACCATCAACGCGGTACTGGCCGGCGTCGCCGACATCCGCAAGGCAGTCGAGGAAGCGGAGGAGCGCCGCAAGCTCCACAATCAGCGCACCATCCTCTTCATCGACGAAGTCCATCGCTTCAACAAAGCCCAGCAGGACGCCCTTCTCCCCTGGGTCGAAAACGGCACCGTCATCCTCATCGGAGCCACTACCGAAAATCCCTATTTCTCGGTCAATCGCCCCCTCCTATCCCGGAGCCGCATCTTCCAGCTCAGATCCCTGACGCTCGACGATTTGCGCGGCATCGCCCGTCAGGCGCTGGCCGACGAACGGGGTTACGCCCATCTGCGCGTCGAACTCGCCGACGACGCCCTCGAGCACCTGGTAGACGTGGCCAACGGCGACGCCCGAGCCCTGCTCAACGCCCTGGAGTTGGCCGTCGAGACCACCGACCCCGAAGCCGGCATCGTCCGCATCGATCTGGAGGTGGCCGAGGAGTCGATCCAGGCCCGCGCCGTGCTCTACGACAAGGAAGGGGACTATCATTTCGACACCATCAGCGCCTTCATCAAGTCGCTGCGTGGCTCCGACCCGGATGCCACCATGTACTGGCTGGCACGCATGGTCTATGCCGGCGAGGATCCCCGCTTCCTCTTCCGCCGCATGGTCATCTTCGCCAGCGAAGATATCGGCATGGCCGACCCGGACGCCGTGCGCGTGGTCGTCGCCGCCGCCGAAGCATTCGACCGGATAGGTCTGCCCGAGGGCCGCTTCCCCCTGGCCCACGCCGCTCTCTACCTGGCCACGGCTCCCAAGAGCAATTCCGTCTTCGCCTTCTTCGACGCCCTCGAGGCGGTGGAAAAGGAGCAGGAGGCGGAGGTGCCCAACCACCTCAAGGACGCCAGCCGCGACAGCGAGGGATTCGGCCACGGAGCCAACTACCTCTATCCCCACGCCTACCGCGACCACTGGGTCGCCCAGCAATATCTGCCCGCCAGCCTCCAGGGACGAGTCTTCTACGAACCCTCTGAGCAGGGATATGAGGATCGAATCCGCGCACAGGTGCAGCGCCGACGCGAACTCCAGCTGGCCGCCATGATCGAGGGGGAAAACGTTATCCCCGAAGTGTTGACCTTCTCCCCTCCCGACCGGGAACGCGACCGCTGGTTGCAGCGCATCTCCGACGAATTCGGCGCCCATCTGGAGGGCATCCGTCAGCGGATCTTCACCTCGCTGCAGCTACAGCGCCATCACCGACTCCTCGATCTCAACGCCGGCACCGGCCTGCTCACCTGGGAGGCGTTGCGGCATCTGCCCGAAGGGGGTGTCTGGTCCCATCTGACCGAGCGGACAGCGGCCATCGCCCTGCAGGAGATGGCCGCTCATCTACCTGAGATTGAGCGCCCCGTGGTCCTCCAGACCGACCTTCTATACCTGGCCTCTCAACTCGCAGAGCGCGATCCGGATCTCCGTTTTGACGCCATCGTCGGCCGCAATGCCCTGGGCCAGCATCCCGATAAGGAGGAGATACCCCGACAGCTCTTCGAATTGCTCTCTCCGGGAGGACACTTGAGTCTGGTAGAAACCGTTTCGCAGCGCGCCCAACGACTCCACCAGCTGGTCGATATGACCGATCTGGATCCGGACCTGCGCGAGCGCACCATCCAGGCGGAAGAGGCGATCTACGCCGATTCCGAAAATCCACAGGTCAACTGGACCGAAGTCGATCTGGAAACCGCTTTCCGCGCCGCCGGTTTCGACAGTCTGCGGGGGCAGATCGAAACCGGCCACACCAACCGCCGCATCACCCCGCAACAGCTAGCCCATTGGTTCAATCCGGGCGGCGAAAAGCGCCGCACTTATGCCGGCTATCTGCACCGACAATTGAACGAGGAAGAGCTGCACCAGGTGCGCCGAATCTTCGAACGCCAGCTGCCCAACCGGACCGTCCCGTGGTCCTCGACACAGCTCTTCCTGGTGGCCACACTCCCCGGCGCATGAGGTTATAGTTGATTAAAACCCGAGCACCTCTTAAATTACGACCCAATTGCTTTTCCTCCGCGTACGATCCTCTCTTCGACGAGCTGGGGGTTTTTGTGATGACGGGACCGGCATTTTCCACTCAATCCATCCACGCGACTATGAAAAAATTAACCCTCTTTCTCTGCGGCGCCCTCTGGTTACTGGGGTTCTCCGCCTGCAGCACCACCGACCAGCAGGTATCCGACCTGCTCGAACAGCTGGCCGCCAACGAGATCGAAACTGCCTCCTGGCAGCAGGCGGTCGACGAACTGGCCGCCATCGGCCGTCCGGCCGCTCGCCAGCTGGTCGCCCATCTCAATCCCGACCACTACAAGGGGGTCAACTACCGCGAGTATCGCTCCGAGCAGGAGAAACTCCGCACCGGAGCTGCCCGCGCCCTCGGACGCATCAAGCCGCGGGGCGCCACCGTCGCCCTCGACGATCGCATCGTTGTCGCCTATACCGACAACGAGCGCATCGCCTGTATCTGGGCCATCGGCGAAATCGGCTTTAATCAGACCGGTCTCGATGCCCTCAAGGCTCAGCTCAAAGACAAGAACCCGCTCATTCGCCTGCACGCGGCCATCGGCATCGTCAAGATGGACGAAGAGAATGGCATAGAAGAGATCGAAGCGGCGCTGAACGGCGACGATGACCAGCTGGTGAAGATCGCCCTGCATGGCCTGGAGGAGAGCAACTACTTCGGCGTTCCTTCCCTCTCTCGATTCGCCCGTCAATCCGGCCCGAACCAGGAGCAGCTCCGCCAGGTCGTCGGCCAGGTCAAGGACCAGTTGGTCTCCCAGCTGGCAGCCGAAGAGCCAACCATCCGCCAGCGCTCCGCCCGCGCTCTGGGAACCATCGGCGATCGATCCGCCAGCGACGGACTTCTGCAGCTTCTTGAAGATCCCAACAATCTGGTTCGCTTCAACGCCGCCGCCGCCCTGGCGACCATGGACGCCTCTCAGGGAATCGATTTCCTCTTCGCCGCCCTGCAGAACGAAGACCCGATCCTGCGCGCCAACGCCGTCAAGTTTCTCACCCAGGTGCAGCGCAGTTCCGGAGCCGTGGAAGGTCAGCTGCTCGAGGCCCTTAGCAGCGACAGTCCCCTCTCCCGATCGGGAGCCGCCCAGGTTCTGGGCGAAGCCCGGGTCTCCGGCGCGGTCCAGGCTCTGCTCACCGCCACTGCAGATGCGGTGGCCGAGGTGCGCTGCAACGCCATCATCGCCCTGGGCCAGATCGGCCCCGACGATATCCGCGACCGCCTCCAGGCGCTGTGCGAAGACAGCGATCCGACTGTTTCCTACTACGCCGAATGGGCCCTGCAGCAGCTCGGACAGAGCTGAACGGCCCCGTCACCCTTCAGGATCTTCTCATGAAGAAGTCGATATTTTTGCACGCCGCAGCGCTCCTGTTGATCGCCGCAATCTGCTCCGGCGAAACCCCGGAAACCATCCTCATCCGCAGCACCCTCGGCAACGATCTCTCCGGTCACCGACGCGCCGATGCCGATCTGGTGCTGTCGGCCTACTACGAGGACTTTGCCGGCTATCAGGGGAACGGCAATGCCGACCCGCGCGCCTGGTCCGTGCTCTACGAAGACTTGGATGGCTTTACCGTCGCCCTGAACAAAAAGCTGAGCACTCATCGCTATGAAACCGAACGCACCCTGCCCTTTATCCACGTGCGCGGCAAAAAGGCCATGGTCACCAGTATCGACTCCGGCAAGGTCGTCGATCGCGGCACCGGCGAGGTCCGCTCTATCAAGACGAGGCGTTTCTGGACCCTCAGAAAGGTGGAGGAGGAGTGGTTGATCACCGGCCTGGTCGAAGCACTCGGCGACTCAGCGCAGGTCGTGCCTGAGGCCGACGCTAACGCCGACGAGATAGTCAAGCTGCTGCTGCGCGAAAAACAGGGATGGGAAGACGGCGACGCCGGCTCAATCTCCGGGCTTTTCGACGAGGAGTTTATCGGCTACGACGGCTACGGCACTATCAAACCCGAGACCTGGAAAATCATCTTCGGTGGGTCCGAGGAATTGGAGCAGTGGCTCGATAAACGGTTGGAGCGCACCTCTTACAAGGTCGATCGCCGGGTAGTCTTCACCTCGGTCGACGCCAACCAACGCGAAGCTCTGGCTCTGACCAGCGAAAAACTCACCACCACCTACGAAAAGGGAGATGCTGCGCCCAGCATCGATCGCTACGTGTTGTGGACCCTGAGTCGACGGACGGGCGACTGGAAGATCACCAACATGTGCTACAATATCGGCATCGACAATTGATTTAACAGTATCGGCAGCACACTTGGCAGTCTGTCGGGACTAATTTTTGGCATTGGAATTCACGTAAACACCTTAACGTACTGCAGGATTCTGATCGCAAATCTGTCAAAATTTATTTTGACAGACCACTTAAGATTAACCTCTACGGCGGCCCGGATCGCCTTCTCTCCGGATCGCCGTTTTCATATATTTTCCCCATGTCCCGCATCCTTATTCGCCTGCTTCCCGCCCTGGCCGCCACCGCTCTCTGCGCCCACCTGCTGCCCGCTCGCGGCGGCGTGGATGGATGGAGCCTCTTCCCGCCGCTCGTCGCCATCGTCGTGGCCATCTCCACCGGCCACCTCGTACTCGGCCTGAGCCTGTCGATCTTCGCAGGAGCAGCCCTCTCCCTTGCCGCCGATACCCCGCTGTACGCGCTCCCTCTGGCCGCCCTCGAACGCTCCCTGTTTGAATTCATCTGGAAACCCCTGGCCGACTCCTTCCAGCTCTTCATCCTCGGCTTTACCGCCGCCCTCATCGGCATGGTCCGGGTCATTTCCCTGGCTGGAGGCACCCAGGGAATCGCCGACCTTCTCGTGCGTCGGGCCGCCGGTGCCCGTTCCACTAGTCTGGCCACTGTGCTGATGGGGTTGGCCATATTCTTCGACGACTACGCCAACACCCTGGTAGTGGGCACCACCATGCGACCGATCACCGATCGCTTTCGGATCTCCCGCGAAAAACTCGCCTATCTGGTCGATTCGACCGCAGCCCCGGTCGCCGGTCTGGCGGTCATCAGCACCTGGATCGGCTACGAAGTGGGGCTGTTCGACGACGTCATGCGCCAGGTGGGAGCCGGCATCTCCGGATACGAGCTCTTTTTCCGAGCTCTACCCGTCCGCTTCTACTGCCTCTTCGCCCTCTGCTTCGTGCTGCTCTCCACTATCATGCAACGCGACTTCGGTCCCATGTTGACCGCAGAGCGCCGCGCCCGGCGGGATGGCCAACTGCTTCCCCCCGGCGCCCGTCCTCTCACCGGCCAGGCCGGCCGCGAAATCCGTCCCCATCCCGATATCCGCGGCCACTGGCTCACCGCCGCCGCCCCCGTGCTGCTGGTCATCTTCGGAGTTCTGGGGGGCATGCACATCGACGCCTGGAGTACGGAAACCGCGATCGCCGCCCGCCAGCAGCACTCCCTCTTCAGCCGCACCTACTGGACCCTGGTCTTTTCCGAAGCAGATGGCTCTAAGGTGATGTTCCTTGCCTCCATGGCCGGTTCGCTGCTGTCCTTCGCCATCGCCCTCACCCGCCGCGGGATCGACGGCCAACGCCCCCTTTCGACATGGCAGGTGCTCAAAACATGGACCCAGGGCATCACCGGCTTTTACTACGCCCTGCTCATTCTGATTCTCGCCTGGGCCATCAAAGAGACCTGCACCGCGGTGCACACCTCCACCTATCTGATCGGTCTGCTGTCCGGACTGCTGGAACCGAACTTGCTCCCCGTCCTGGTCTTTCTGCTGGCCGCCCTGGTCGCCTTCTCGATCGGCACCTCGTGGACCACCATGGCCATCCTCCTCCCCACCATGGTCCCCGTCGCCTTCGATATGGGCCAGTTGCCACTGTCTGTCCTGGTCGCCGCCGCCGTACTCGACGGCGCCATCTTCGGCGACCACTGCTCCCCAATCAGCGATACCACCGTGCTCTCCAGCATCGCCTCTTCCTGCGATCACCTGGCCCACGTCAAGACCCAGATGCCCTATGCCCTCGCCACCATGCTGGTCGCCGCCGTCTTCGGCTATGTAGGCACCACCCTGCTCTATCCATCCTACGTGGGCCTGCTGCTCGGATTTGTCGCCCTGGTTCTCCTCCTCCGCCTGATCGGCAAATCCCCGGACTAGTGGTCTGTAAACAAAATCCCCGACCTTTGGAAATCGCGTAACCATGTTAATTTTCTGAAAGATTCTGATCAAACTTTGTCAACGTTTTTTGTTGACAAAGCACTATAATCGGAAACCAACAAAAAAGGGCCGGAAATCACTTCCCGGCCCTGCTCATTTCCCTCCCGCCCAAACCCGCTACCAGCTGCTTGTAGTGCGGTCAACTACCTCCTCGATAACCATGTCCAGCGCCCCCTCCACAGCCACTGTTCTGCCCTCTTCATCCGGCAGTGTCGCATCGTACGTGCCCCAACCCTCCAGGCTTTCCAGTTCGAGCAACTTTTCCGCATCGGCGGTGCGCACTAAGTCGGCGTCGATATAGACCCGAAAACGGTACTGCTCGGTCACCTCGGCGGCGGTATAGGTAAAGGGGAGATCGTCCAGCTTCTGGATCCTGAGATACATAACCGCGTCGGCGCTCTCCTCATCTATCACGCGCAGCTGGCCGTCGCGGGTGAAGGCGTCGGTGATCCGCTCGCTCAACTGTTCGCCGATCCCGAACTCCGCCGTCTCGTTCTCGGCTACGGGGAATGCCACGCTGCGGATCCCTCCGATCATGCCCCCGCTGGTCGAATAGTGTGCGCACCCCTGCAAGCCCCCCAGCATCAGCAAACACGCACCCCAGAGGATCGCTCCCCTAATCCCCGGCCGATGCATCCCTCTTCTCTCCCTCAGTCGCAGCTTCGGCTGTGGCTTCGGCTGTGACTGAAGCCGCCCCTTCTGGCGTCTCTTCCACCGGCTCCTCCACCACCGACCGGGCTCCGTCGCCCACGGCGATCGGCTGATTCTGGGGTCGCCCGCTGACGTCGGTAGCCCGAACCTGCAGTTGCTTCCATTCTTCGCCGCGCTCTCCGTAATGTCCAAGGGAGTGTTCCACCATCCTGGCGCTCAGTGGCCGGGTGCCGTCGCTCACCTGCTCCTCGACCACAGCCGGGGCCTGCACCGTGCACATCCGCTCCTGCACGTGCGTGACCGCCACCCGTGCCTTGACCATCTCCCACCTCCCCAGCGGCTCCCCGGTGTCCGGATCGGCGATATCCGCCTGCTCTGCGAAGATCACAAACACCATCCCCTCCTGCACTCCCTGCTGGTAGCCGACGTTGAGCACCAGAGTGGTATCGTCTATTATCGCAGCCACCTTGCCACCGATGACCATGTTCATTGCTCTCCTCGCTTTAGTAGGTCTGAAAAAATAGAAATTCTACAGCATCGAGCGCCCCGGGAAAAAACGGGACGGAGAATGCGTATAAAAAAGCCGGCCCGCATTGCGCGAGCCGACCGTTACTCATCCGTGGTGCCGAAGGAAAGCGCTCACTCCTTCTCGTACCACCAGTTGGCCACCTTCGCATCACCAGGCGTCTCGTCGAGCAGGAACTGCTTGGGATCTTCATACCCCTTGTATTTTCCCAGCCGCCGGTCCTGGAAGCGCACCGCGTAGTGCAGATGAGGACCGGTCGAACGGCCGGTCGATCCCATGGTGCCGATCGTATCGCGGCGACTCACCCGCTGCCCCTTCTTTACCAGGAATTTTTCCATGTGACCGTATTCGGTCCGGTAGATCCCCTCGCGCGTAAAGGTCTCCCCTTCCTCGTTCAACTCCAGGATGTCGTGCTCGATGACGACCACGTTTCCCAGACGGCGGTCGAGATAGGCGTGGGTCACCACCCCGTTCGCAGTGGAGATGATCGGAGTACCGGCGCGTCCCGCAAAGTCTATACCGCTGTGAAAAGCCCGCTTGCCGGTAAAGGGATCGTTGCGGAAACCGAAGCCCGAAGAGATCCAGGCCCGCTCCTTGGCTACGGGATGAATGGCCGGGAAGTGCCGCCTGTCCCCTTCGCTCTCCAGATACTTCTGACGGATCTTCTCAAAGCTGTCCACCTGGAAACGCGCTTCCTGGTGTAGCCGAAAAATGCGGGATTTCAAATCCGCGATAAGAGTGCGCTTGGATGCCGGCAGAGCGGTGTAGTCCGCGGGAAGTTCTTCCTCGGAACCACCCACACCGCCTATGCGTTCCTCTTCGGAGAGTGGTTCCATGCTGTGGTAGGCGCGCAGCCGCTCGTCGTCCACGGCCAGCACCCCCATGGTCTCTTCGAGGTGATCCACTTCTTTGCGAGTCAAGTCCAGGCTGCGCATCAGGTCCTGATTCTCGGCTTTGAGTTGGTCCAGGGCCTGATGTTGGTCGACTCGTCCGTAATACCCTTCGGCATAGTACCCCAGAGAACCGACCAGGGCAAAGCAGAGAATCACGGCGATCCATAGCAGGCCCCGAGGAAAGCGGTATTCGCGGACCTGTCCATCGTTGGTGGGAATGACGATAAAGGTTATGCGCTTCTTGGGCATATCTTCTCTTATCTCTCCTGATGGCGTTCCTGATCGCGCGTCGATCTTACCGACCGACGCCACCACCCATCTCGGTCGCACAGGGGGAAAACCTTTCCCAGGTGCCCGAGAATTAATAACTTAAGGCCCAGCCAATGTACGTAATCGAATTTCGAAAGTCAATATATAGCAACCACCAACCGGTGCCAGGACTCGATGCTTCTCTGTATTGATATCGGCAATACAAACACAGACTTGGGCCTTTTTCAGGCAGACCGTCTCCTGGTTCACCAAAAGATGCCCACTCGGTCGGGAGAATCCGCATCCTTCTACCGCGAACGGCTGCGCTCCCTCCTTGCCCCCCATCTGCGCGACGAACTCCTGACCGGCACCGTCGTCGGTTCGGTGGTCGCCGACCTGGATGCCATCCTGCTCCGCGCCTGCCAGCCCCTCTGTAACGGCCCGATCCTCCAGGTAGGGGCGGATTGGGATCTTGGTCTGACCATTGCCTACGACCTTCCCGAGGCCGTGGGCATCGACCGCCTGCTGGCCGCCGCCGCCGCCCGGTCTCGCCTATCCCGGAACTGCGGTCTGATCATCGCCGACGCCGGCACCGCCATCACCGTCGACGCCGTCGATGCCGACGGCACCTTTCTGGGCGGCCTGATCCTCCCCGGCCTGCACCTCGGCCTGGATGCCCTGCACGGAGGCACCAGCCTGTTGCCCCGAATCGACCTCAATCCACGCGCCCCCCTGCTCGGCAAGAACACCCTCGCCGGGATGCAGGCCGGCGCTCTGCACGGCTCCACCGCCCAGCTCGATGGCCTCTTCGATCGCATCGCCACCCGGCTCGGAGGCCCGGTCGCCGGCTTTCTCACCGGCGGGGATGCCCGGTTTCTGCAGTTCGGCGCAACCCGCTATAGCCACTGCAACCCGGCCCTGGTGCTCCATGGGTTGCACCTGGCCTTTTCCCGCCGCACAGGGTAGGGCCCCCCAATGAATCTGGAGGAGTTTTTTCGGCGTTACAGCGGATTGTCCTGGCAATTGCGGAGCGTCCATATCCCCACATTCAATGTTATCTACTGCCAGAATTGGGCTATTGACTCGGTTCGGGTGCGGGCTTATATAGTTTAACGTCAATACATAGCGCCGGGACCGCCTTTCCCGCGTACAAAAAAAGGACAATTCAATGATCCGCATTCTCACTGCATTCTCTCTTTCTCTCCTGCTTCTGACCGGAAACCGCCTGGAGGCCAGGAGCCCGGTCGAAGAGGAATTTCTGAGCGTTCTCTGGACCATCGCCCAACGCATCAACCACTTCTACTTCGAGGAGATCCCGCCCGATACCCTGATGCACGCCGGCGCGCGGGGCATCTTCAACGCCCTCGATCCGGGCTCCGACTACACCCTCACCAAACCCGATACTTCGCTGGCGCAGAACTTCTTTACTCTGATGAAGGTCTCCGAAACGATTGCTGCCAACGCCCACTACATCGTCCCTCCCGACAGCCTGATCCGCTTCGGGGTCGCCGGCATGATGGAGATCCTCGATCCTTACACGGTCTTCATGGAAAAGCGCAACCTGGCCAACTTCAATATCCAGACGCAGGGCCATTACGGAGGTCTGGGCTTCCGCATCCAGGTGGTCTATCCCGACAGCGCCATCGCCGTCTGGTCCCTGCTCCACGAAGACACCCCTGCCGCCCGGGCCGGGGTGCGCTCGGGCGATCTCATCGTGGCTATCAACGATACCACGACCAAAGACCTGACCGCCGGTGATGCCGCCGACAAGATGAGAGGTCCGCCCGGTACTCCGGTCACCCTCACCCTGGAACGAGCCGGTGCGGAGGGACCGATCCAGACGACGATCTTCCGCGAGGAAGTCCAGATGCGCAGCGTGCCCCACTACACCCTCTTTCCCGACTCGACCGGCTACATCAAACTGACCCGCTTTCAGAGCCAGTCGAGCAGAGAGGTGCAGGACGCGATCGAAACGCTTCTCGATCAGGGAATGAAGCGCTTGATCTTCGACCTGCGCGGCAACGGCGGCGGCTATCTGCAGGAGGCGGTGGCCATCACCGATCTCTTCCTGCCAAGGGACAAGCTGGTCGTCTTCACCGCGGGTCGCGCCTTCCGCGATACCACCAAATACTACACCGAACGCCAGGCCCTGCTGGCAGACCAGCCCCTGGTGGTCATGGTCGATCGCGGTTCGGCCAGCGCCTCCGAAATCGTCGCCGGAGCCGTACAGGATTGGGATCGCGGCCTCATCCTGGGCAGCCCGACGGTGGGCAAGGGGTCCGTGCAACAAACCATACCGATCGAGGACAAGGGAGAGCTCAAGCTGACCATGGCCGCCTGGCACACCCCCAGCGGCCGCTCCATCGACAAGCGCATGCGCAAGGATTCCTCCCTGGTGAGCGATCCATCCTTGATCTTCAAGACGCGCCTGTTGGATCGCACCGTGCGCGGTGGGGGCGGCATCACCCCGGACCTGCCGACAACCGGCCGCCGGGCCTCCCCCCTCTACAACCAGCTCAGCGGTTGGCGCACCCTCAACAGCCAGTTCTTCTACTTCGCTCGCCAGTATCACGTGCAACATCCGGGGATCGCTCCCTCTTTCCGGGTCGATAAGAACACCCTCGATGAATTCCGCAAATTCGTCGATAGCAGGGATTTCGAATACATCAGCGAGGCCGAAGCCCCCCTCCAAAACCTGGAGGAAAAGGTCGAGGAGGAAGAGGAATACAAAAAACTCGGCAAACACCTCAAGCGGCTTCTCTCCGAAATCGACAAACTCGAAGAGAACCACTGGGACGAAAATGCCGATCTGCTCAGCTGGAAACTCACCTACGACATTCTCGAGAAAAACTTCGGCGTGCGCACCGCCCTCGCCTACGATGTCTCCGTCGATCCTCAGATCCAGCGGGCCCTCGACCTTCTGGCCAATCCTCAGGAGTACGAAGAGTGTTTCCAAAAGAGCGAAATCGGCCTTGATGAGGAAGCGATCGCCCAGGAGGCCAGAGCCGGGGAAATCCACTAGGGAGAGAGAGGCGTGACATCGGATGAACGCCCGACGGCCCCAGGCCGTCGGGCCGTCGTCGGCCTGGTCGCCACAGGTGTGGCTGTCCACCTGTTCTTCCTTCTTTCGCTGCGCACCGGCTGGCTGAATTTTCTTTTCAACGATTCCTCCCACACCCGCCAGGCCTTCGACTTTGCCGTCTTCTACCTGGCCGGCCGCGCCCTGGAAGCCGGCCAGGATATCTACGGGCTGCAGGCCGCCTTCGGCTTCCGCTACCTGCCCGCCTTCGCCATGTCCGTCGGCCGCATATTCGCCCTCTTTCCCCCGCGCACCGCCTATCTGCTCTACCTGGCCATCACCGAGTTGATTCTGCTGGCCAATCTGTGGCTCACCTGGCGCTGGATACCCCCTTCCGGGCCGCCCGACCGGCGACGGCGAGCGACCGCCACTTTTTTCTGGCTCGCCTTCAGCCCCTATTATCTCGAGCTCTACATGGGCCAGGTTAGTTTCTGGACCGCCTCCCTGCTCTTCATTTTTTTATGCGCCCTGGAGCGCCCCCGGGCGGCCGGGCTGGCCTGGACAGGGGCGGCACTCATCAAACCGAATGCCCTCATCCTGGTCCCCTTCCTGCTCCGTCTGCGCCGCTTTCGGAGTCTGGGCTTCTGCCTGCTGGCCCTCCTCCTCCTCTCCCTTCCCTATTTCCTCCTTCACCCGGGCAGCTTGCGCTCCTTCATCGACCTCAACCTGGGCACCCGTCACTTCACCGGGGCCCTGGCGCACGCCGGCAATCTGGGCCTGTGGGCCGGGCTGGTCAGTCTGACCGCCAAATTGGCCGGCTTGCCGCTGGCCGAGTTGAGCGGACTGGAGGAACTTCCCCTCTGGGGCCGGTCGGCCGTTTTCCTCTCCGTGGCCGCTGTAATCGGTACCGCGCTGGTATTCACCTTCAATCGACGCCCCGTCTCTCCCCTCTTCCTGGCCGCCCTGTGGCTTACCTCCTACTTCCTCATCTACAAAGATGTCTGGGAGCACCACTTTGTCTTTTTGCTCCCGGTGCTGGTCGTTCTCTATCTCGAAACAGGATCACGCAAATTACTGATAATATTCTCTTTAATAGCCATCCCCACTCCTTTTTTCCTCTTCGATGCCCAATCCGGAGTGCACGGCAATATAGATCCAGAGCGGCTCTGGAACATCGGGACCTCACTCCTTTACCGCAGCTTCAAGCTGACCCCACTGATAGCCCTCTGGCTGTGGCTACTCAAGAGGGTCCACCACACCCCATCTCCCACTGGCTAACTCCCCCTCTTCCCTCTCCAAGCCTTGAAATTGCCGGCGTTACTTATTAGACTATATAACTTTATCAGCCAGAGACCGGCTCCGCCCCTTCACCTTTTTCGGCAAATATCCGGACGAGTTCATCCATGACCACCACCCAGCCAGTTCGGCGTCTGCCGCGCTGGCTCAAGGCCAAAGCACCCGGCAGCCCCGATTACATCGACCTCAAAAATCTGGTCGCCGACCTCAAACTCAACACCGTCTGCGAATCTGCCCGTTGTCCCAATATCGGCGAGTGCTGGAGCCACCGCACCGCTACCTTTATGATTTTGGGCGACATTTGTACCCGTAGCTGCGGCTTCTGTGCCATCAAAACCGGCCGCCCGGGAATCGTCGACGAAGGAGAGCCGGAGAGGGTCGCCGAAGCAGTCGCCCAACTCGAACTGGGGCACGCGGTCATTACCTCGGTCAACCGGGATGAACTGCCCGACGGCGGGGCCCGCATCTTCGCCCGCACGATTCACGCCCTCCACACCCGCTGCCCACAGACCACGATCGAGGTCCTGATCCCCGATTTCAAAGGAGACCGGGAAGCCCTCAAAACCGTGATGGACGCCGGCCCGGACATCCTCAACCACAACGTCGAAACCGTCCCCCGACTCTATCCCGACATGCGCCCTCAGGCCAGCTATCGCCGCTCTCTGGAACTGCTCGAGCGAGCCGGGGCCATGAGCCCGGCACCGACCAAATCGGGGATCATGCTGGGCGCCGGCGAAACAGCCGAGGAGGTGGCGCAGACGCTCCGCGATCTGGCCGCCGTCCACTGCGATATCCTGACCATCGGTCAGTATCTGAGTCCCTCCGGCCGGCACGTGCAGGTGGAGCGTTTCATCCCTCCCGAGGAGTTCGATCACTGGCGTATCTGCGCCCTGGAGCTGGGGTTCCGTCACGTCGAATCCGGCCCGTTGGTGCGCAGTTCCTACCACGCCGAACGCCAGGTTAACGAGTTTCAGGTCAAAGCGATCCGCACTGCCACCCGCTCCGCTATTGCCGAGTGCATTCCACCTGCAGACGCACTCCACCAGATCGACACCACCCCTTTTCAGAAAGAGTAGACAGCGCCATGAATCTCGAGAAGAAAGCCCTCTCTTCCTATCTCCAGCGCAAAAAACTGCTCGACAAAGGCACTACTATTACCGTTCGCACCATCGGCGACGGTATGAAGAACCTGGTCTATCTGGTCTCCTTTTCCGGCCAGCGCCTGATCGTCAAACAGGCCCTCTCCCGCGTGCAGATCAAGGAGCGCTGGTGGGTCGACCGCAAGCGAATCTTCGCCGAAAAAAACTGCATCGAGATCCTGGAGCAGATCCTGCCTCCCGACGTCATCCCCGATACGATCCTCGAGGACCGCACCGACTTCATCCTGGTCACCACCGCCCCGCCCGAAAACGGCGTGCTCTGGGAAGATGAGCTGGCGAGGGGGCGCATCGATCTACAGATCGCCGTGCAGTGCGGTGAGCTGCTGGCCACGGTTCACAACGAGACCTGGGACAACCGCGACCTGAAGTCCATGTTCAAGGATACCAAACCGTTCGAGCAACTGCGCATCGACCCCTATTACCAACGCCTCGTTCAGTCCTTTCCGGACCTGAAAAAGGTGATCAACACCCAGTCGCGCCATCTCCTCAGGGACGGCCACACCCTGGTTCTGGGCGACATGCGCCCCCGCAATGTCTGGATTAGCGGCGGCCAGCTTTACCTGGTCGATTTCGCCACCGCCCACTACGGCTCCCCCTCTTTCGACCTGGCCTTCTATGCCACCGATATGTGCGTCAAGGCGATGAACAACAGCACCCAGAAGGCCGCCTATCTGGAGGCGATCAACGTCTTCTGGAATTCCTACTTCCGGATCGCCGAATACGAAACTGTGGAAGAGACCACCAGGAGGGCCGTTTGCGATTTGGGCTGCCTGTTGCTGGCCGCCACCGACGGACGTCAGCCGGTGGAATTTCTCGATCCGCACGTCGCCGAGCTCTCCCGCCGCATAGCCCAGAGCCTGCTCTTCACCGAACTCGCGCGTATCGAGGAGATCACCGAATTCATCAACCGCACCTTGATCGACGGGTAATCCCGCCGCGATAGATAACTCCTCGAAACCGCAGTACAGCACAAACGGCCGGCAACCTTACCCGGCCGTTTGTGCGTCTGCTCCCAAAAGATGAGTATCTTCCCAAAAACCTATGACGTCATCGTCGTCGGCGGCGGTCACGCCGGCACCGAAGCCGCCCTGGCCGCCGCGCGCATGGGCGCCGAGACCCTGCTCCTCACCATCAACCTGGACAGCATCGGCCAGATGTCGTGCAACCCGGCCATCGGCGGCATCGGCAAGGGCCACATGGTCAAGGAGATTGATGCTCTGGGCGGCCAGATGGCCGTCAACATCGACCTGACCGGCATCCAGTTCCGGCGCCTCAACACCAGCAAAGGACCGGCCGTGCGCGCCTCCCGCGCCCAGGCGGACAAGAAGGCGTATCAGTTTGAGCTGAAATACACCTGCGAACAGCAGGAGCACCTCGACATCCGCCAGGGTCTGATGGAGGAGCTCTATGTCGAGAACGGCTGCATCAAAGGGATCGGAGTCAAAGGGGATGTCGCCTACGTGGGGCAGACGGTTATCCTCACCACCGGCACCTTCCTCAGAGGCAAGATCCACGTCGGCGATTTCTCCTACAGCGCCGGCCGTTCCGGCGAAGAAGCCGCCGACCGGGCCTCGGAGGGTCTGGTCTCTCTCGGTTTCAAAATAGGCCGTCTCAAAACTGGTACACCTCCCCGCCTCAACGGTCGCACCATCGACTTTTCCAGCATGGAAGAACAACCCGGCGACGATCCCCCCCGCCCCTTCGCCTACGCCACGGAAACGATCGATCGTCCCCAGGTCCCCTGCTGGATCACCTACACCAACGCCCACACTCACGAGCTGATCACCGCCAATCTCCAGCGCTCCGCCATGTACGGAGGCCGCATCGAGGGAATCGGCCCTCGTTATTGCCCCTCCATCGAGGACAAGGTCGTCAAATTCTCCGAAAAACCGCGCCACCAGCTCTTCCTCGAACCGGAGGGCAGCCGCACCCTGGAATACTACCTGAACGGTCTGTCCATGAGTCTCCCCGAGGAACTCCAGCACGAAATCGTCCACTCCGTACCCGGACTCGAGAACGCCCAGATCATGCGCCCGGCTTACGCCATCGAATACGACTTCGCCCCCCCCACCCAGATCTACTCCCATCTGGAGACCAAGCAGGTAGCCAACCTCTTCTTTGCCGGCCAGATCAACGGCACCACCGGGTATGAGGAAGCCGCTGCTCAGGGGTTGCTGGCCGGCATCAATGCCGTCCTCAAAATCCGCGGCGAAGACCCTTTTGTCCTCGACCGTTCCACCGCCTATATCGGCGTGCTGATCGACGATCTGGTCACCAAGGGGACCCAGGAGCCATACCGCATCTTTACCTCGCGCGCCGAGTACCGCCTGCTCCTGCGCGAGGACAATGCCGACTATCGACTCATGGACTTCGGCCGCCAATTCGGCCTGGTCTCCGACCCCGTCTACACCCTCTTCCAACAGAAGCGACATCAGGTCGATGCAGAGCTGGAGCGCCTCGAACAGGTGCGCATCCGACCGACCGAAAAAGTCCAGGAAATCCTGCGCCGCCGCGGCACTACGGAGCTCAAGGAGTCTGCCCTACTCGCCGACCTCCTGCGCCGTCCCGAACTCGGATACCCCGGAGTTATGGAGATCTGTCCTCCCGACACCCCCCTTACCCCGGACGCCGCCGAACACGTCGAAGCGGAGGTCAAATACGCCGGCTACCTTGCCCGCCAAGAACTCCAGGTAGCCAAACTCAAACGCATGGAGTCCATGCACCTCCCCATCGACTTCGACTACGACGACCCGCTGCTCAACATTTCCACCGAGTCCCGCCAGAAGCTGGCCACCATCCGCCCGCAAACCCTCGGCCAGGCGTCGCGCATATCAGGCGTCTCCCCGGCCGACATCTCCATCCTGATGGTGGTGCTCCACACCCGGAGCGAGGGTGCCCAAGCAGGCGAGAGGGAGTGATTCTTCCCGGGACAACTGTTTGTCTCTACTGCTACACGCACTGTGAAGAAATGGTAACGCAGTGCTTTATGCCATCGTAAAAAATCATTTTAAACGATCTCGTCTACCTCATCTGGTATACTGTTCTTCATCCTGAGGCCCGTATCTTGTGGATCGGTGAGATCGCATTCACTTTTTACGAGATCGTCAGTGCTTTATTCCCTCTCTCTGGTGATCCGCATCCATCAGGCTAAGGGCCGCAAGGATCGCTACACACCATTGTCCTCGATAAGACTGGAAACGCTGCGCCAGTACTGGAAGACATATCGCCCGCAAGACTGGTTGTTTCCCGGTGCCCGCGGGGGAAAGCATCTGACCTCTCGTAGCGTGCAGAAAGTTATGGCCAAAGCACGAGGCCGCATCGACTTACGCAAACCGGTGAGCATGCACACGCTGCGCCACAGCTTTTCACCCATCTTTTAGAAGACGGCACGGATCTGCGCTACATCCAGGAGTTGCTGGGGCATAGCCGTCCCGAGACGACGATGATCTACACGCACGTCATGCGAAAGGATGTGCGGCGGATTCGTTCACCGCTTGACAATATTGAAGGTGCCCACGGAGAGGAGTGGGAAGATGCCGGCCGGTGATGCGCAGCGCGTCTGGTTTGCGGAGATGGTCGAGGTGCTCCGGAGCGAATGGAAGCTTCTGTCCACCTGGGACGAACGAATCGCGCTACGTGGTCGCCTGGAAGCGATGCTCCATCAGATCCGACGGAAGCGAGGAATTCAGCCGCCGATGATGCGGTGCTGGCAATGTGGCCAACGGCATCGGTCGGCTGCACCTCGGGTTTCTGTTCGGGCGATGATTCTATCGTTGGGTCGATTTGGCCTCCTCAGCACCGAGGAGAAAAAGGAGGTAGAAAAGCAATGGAAGAAGCATCGGCAGGAGCACGGGCTGACCCTGTACGGGCAGGTGGAGGATGAAGTCCCTTTAAAGATCGATTCCCCAGAGGGAACCCCACAACCGGAACTGAGGGTCGGGAACCCGGGGATGAATCTTGAGTAGGTGAACATTTGTTCAGTAATGACCTGTTAAATAAAATCGAAAGAAAGCACTCGAATGCGCATCGCCATATTCTCCGATATACACGGGAATTCCATTGCCTTAGATGCCGTCCTGCGAGAATTAAAAAAGCTAGGTAGCTTCGACGAATACTGGATTCTTGGTGACCTTGTGGCGCTGGGGCCCAAACCCATCGAGGTACTCGAACGTCTTTCTGACTTACCAAACGCGAAATTCGTCCGTGGCAACACTGATCGCTATGTGTTCGCCGGAGATCGCCCGCCTCCTTCATTGCAAGAAGCGGCTGCCGATGCCAGCAAATTGACAGCACTGGTAGAATGTGCCGCAACTTTTTCCTGGACCCTGGGTGCTATTACGCAAGCGGGTTGGTTGAGTTGGCTATCCGAATTACCACTTGAGATTCAGGTCACCCTCCCTGATGGTACGCGGGTTTTGGGGGTTCATTCAGCACCTGGTCATGACGACGGATTCGGAATTAAAATAGGGTTGAGCGAGAACGAACTAGCATTGGTCCTAGGTGATTGCGAGGCGGATTTAATCATTGGCGGCCATCACCACCGAATGTTGGACATGACTGTCAATGGGCGACGAGCGATAAATGTGGGCTCTGTGAGTAACCCGCAACCACCAGATCTGCGTGCAAGTTACGTTGTGTTAGAGGCAGATCAAGCAGGATATCAGGTTGAGTTCAAGCGTGTGGATTATGACCGTGAGGGGGTTATAGATCAATTGACTCAGCAGAGACATCCAGCTGGCAACTGGATCATCAAACATTTCCGAAGACAACATACTCCTTTCGGATCAGATTGGGTTCAGGAGCAATTACGATATTTGCGAACCAATGCAAATATCGACTGAACTCACGGGAACATTTCGACTTTATTTAACATTCTCTAAGAAGATGCGAGTCCTTTTTTTCCATATTTTCGCTGTCCCCATTTGGCCTGTATGATGGCTTTAGCTTCCGCTTTGCTGATGGGATTTCCCTCCAAATCTCGAAAGACATAGCGAGGACGATGCTCCCCGTTGACTTCGGCCTGTCTGAGTTTTTTGAGCAGTTGATGAATGCGGGATAAGAGCTTCCCATTGGCCACGGCGCAGACGGCTTGGGTATGGGTATGGCCTTTTTCTCTTCGCTTGTGATAGAAGGCGGCACAATCGACATCCCATTTGTAGGCGTTTTCAGCCGCCAGATAGAGGTATCGTTTATATCGATTGCAGCTCATTTTGGAAATGGGCATGGAAGCGGATTCGCCATCACCGGTTTTTCTCACCGAGGGATAGAAGCCGGCAAATCCTCGGTGCTTGGTCAGACTGCTAAAGCGAT
>Ga0233431_1000618_pt1 | contig 74589 bp, 79 predicted proteins | sample SI_118_April2016_FD_179867 | JGI IMG/M metagenome (GOLD analysis project Ga0233431, IMG submission 179867) | Seawater microbial communities from Saanich Inlet, British Columbia, Canada - SI_118_April2016_200_MG | ecosystem: Environmental > Aquatic > Marine > Inlet | place: Canada: British... | reverse complement strand
GCATATTCTTTAATGTATCTTCTAACAAACCATTGGACAAAAATATGTTCCTCTTTTTTCACCTGGGCTCGTTCTAAGGCATTGTAATAGCTATTTCTGTTATTATAATGAATGTTTAATAAAGGAAAGTTGTGGTTTTTTAATACACAATTCATCATTAATCTGGAGATTCTTCCATTACCATCAGCAAAGGGATGGACAGTTACAAATTTTAAATGTACCAAAGCAGCTAACTCTACCGGATGTAACTTCTTCTTTTCCTTATTGTACCAAGAAAAAAATTCTTTTAATAACAAATCAACTTCTATGGATAAAGGCGGAACAAACTTACTTCTAGCAATCCCTACTGAATGTTTACGCACTTTTCCAGCAATGTCCAACTTTGTTTGTTTAAACAACTGTAGATGCCAAGATAACACTAATTGCAAAGACAAATCTTTTTTATTATCTAATATATCCAAGAATACTTTTTGGTGCGCTTCTGATTCCTTTAAATCACTAATCGGCTTTTCTTTAGGAGTAATGCCTCTCTCTAAGAAATCAGCAGTTTCCTTTAATGTTAATGTAGATCCCTCTATTCTTTGGGTATCATAAGTAAATTTGATGCTAAAATTCTCTTTCTCCTTATCCTTTAATGATTTTGGTTTAGAAACATTTTCTTTAATGAACCTTTGCTTTATTTGATTTAATATTGGCCACCATCGTGCCTTGTAAAGATCATGAAAGAACTTTTTCTTTATTACCTCAATATCTTTAGGTAAGGAATCACCCAAATAAAGAGTTTTTTTGATAATTTTATCATTTTCTCTAACAGAATGATCTAGATAATAATAACTCTTATTTCCTTTCTTTTCTTTCCTTATACTAACCATAACAGAACTATGGTACTACATATTTATAAATGTTCCGTTTTCCTTCAATTTGTAGTACTAAGTTTTCTCACAACACCATTATCAGCATCAACTTCAACTAAATCACCATCTTTGAAGACTTCTGTGGCAACTTTAGTTCCGATTATGCAAGGAACACCCAACTCCCTAGAAACAATTGCAGCATGACAAGTTACTCCGCCAAGATCTGTAACGACCGCTGAAGCTTTTTTCATCAAAGGAACAAAGTCAGGAGAAGTCATTGCAGTAATTAAAACATCACCTTCATCAAAAGTATAATCTTGATGCATACTAAGTACAATTCTGGCCTTGCCTTTAATAATTCCGGGACAAGCCACTTGTCCAGTAACTTCTTCCTTAATACCCATTAATTCTGGTTTGTATTTTAAATAAAGTTCTTCTGCCTTTTTCCCAGACTCAAGGTAAAACTTTCCAGTTTCTGCGGTCCAGCAATAAAAATAACCTTCTCGTTGTAATTTAATGATTTCTTTAAGTTTATCTTTATTTGTCAAACTTTCTTCGGTGATTTGATCAACTCGAAGATAATACAAATCTTCTAAAGGAATACCAACCATTTTTGAAACTTCTTCTAATAACAAAGCTAGATGATAAAATGCTTTTTGTTGAATAGTTTTTCTTCTATCTCTAAGAATAGAAAAGAATTTACTAGTTTCTACCCAAAACTTTTCCTCATCATTCAATTTGAGGTTTAATTCTTTTTTACTCTCATGACTTTCATTGATTTTAAAATTCATTAATTCATTAAACTCATCATTTAATCCAGAAAATTTAACTCCCCCATAACCAGAACTTAAGAAATAACCTTTATTCCAACAATCTTGTAATTTCTCTTTAAATTCTTCATGGTCCATCAATTCTTTAGATAACTCCAAATGATTATATTTAACCCATTCAACTGTTTCTTTTAAAGCTTGATTATGGATAAAAGTTTCAGATTGAGTTGGATCTGTCGCCAGTTTTAAGATTAATTCTTCATCTTTAAGTAACTCAATTAGTTTTTTATGTAATAAATCTCCAACAGCTGCAGAAATTTCAAAATGAATTACAGAATTCAGAAATTCTTGGCAAGTCTCTTCAATTCTATCAAGATAATACTTTAATGATTGGTCTTTCTCAATACTTTGTTTATTTAGCCAACTTTCAAAGTTTTCTTTGAGTGTTTGTGTTTTTCCCCTAATTTCTTCGATAAATGATTCTCTTTCATTTTCTATTTGCTCAAAGAACATATCACCCAGCAATTTATAAAGAATCCAGTACCATTCTCCTTTTCCCTCTTTAGCAAAACCTAAAGCAAAAGGGATTGTTTTACCGAACACTTCTTTCTTCTGTTCGGTTGTCCAGTATAAAGCCACACTGGTAAGAAAAATATTTGTAGGATATTTATACAACTCCATTTCTGTTTTGTATTCTTCTTTAAGTTTAGAAAAATCTTTAAGAACTTCAACAGATTGAATTGTAACTGCTTTTTTGTATTCTTCCCAGTTCAATTTCTTCTCCTCACAAAGTTGTTATTGGTCTGCTTTGAGTAATATAAAAAACATCTTTTGCTAATGCCCATTCAACATCAACAGGAAAATCATAATGTTTCTCAATCTTAATAATCAACTTAGCTAATTCTAATATTTGATCTTTAGAAAGTTTCTGTAATCCTTTTTTGTCTAAAGCAAGATCTACCCATTCGTTTCCAAGTTTATCTTTCTTCATATACATTCCCCGTTCTTGTTCACTTACGTTAATATCAATTAAAGTTTCATCTTGCTTATCCACAATATAACTGTCCGGAGTAATTTGACCAGAAACTACTGCTTCTCCTAATCCAAAACCTGCTTCAATAATCATCTGATTTCTATCTTGAGTAACAGGATGTACAGAAAATGCAATTCCTGCAACTTCACTCTGAACCATTTTTTGTATAACTACAGCAACAGAAATTTTATGCTTCTGTAACTCTTTTTCAAACCGATAAAAGATAGCTCTTGGCGTAAACAAAGAAGCCCAACAATCTCTAACATGATTAATCAAATTTGCTTTTGTTGTGTTTAAATAAGTATCTAGTTGGCCAGCCCAAGCTGCGTTAGTAGAATCTTCCGCAGTTGCAGAACTTCTAACAGCAACAAACTCACAATCTAACTTTTCAAATTCTTTAACAATTTCTTCAGAAATATCTTCTGAAACTTCAGCATTCTTAATAATAGCTTGAATTCTTTCAGAAGCATTTTCTACTGTATGTGTAATTTTATGATCTACTGTATCAAGAACCGCATCAATCTCTTCCTTCATTCCCTCTACGGAGTCGATAAACTTCTCAAAAGTCGTTGATAAAATAACATATCCAGGCGGAACTGGGATCTTTGCATGAGTCATTTCTCCAAGAGAAGCTCCTTTACCACCAGCAATGCTAACACTGTTCATGTTTATTTGATTAAAAGTCTTTGTGAATACCATGTGTGCTAGAAATGAAGGTAATATAAAAAGATTATCTATAAATACCAGATGTTTGTTCTGCCAACTTAATTTGAGTTAATGTTTTTTCCAAAAGAGAATCAGGATTATAAATGTCCGCTGGTTCATTTACTTTTAAGACTCTATCCCTAAACAAGTTAGTATAATGAATAGCTGCTGCCTTTAAATCTTCTTTATATCCAATAAAAAAAGTAGTTGATACAAATCCTTTCACAGAACCTAAAATCCCATTTTCTTCATAACCATCAACCATAGAAACTATTCCTGCAGCACATGCACCTGCCACTAGAACCATATCTCCCACATCATTTAATATATCCTTTCCATCTTGTTTTATTCTATTTGCCTCCATACTATAAAGCTGATGAGCAGTAAAAGCAAATTGTCTAGCATGACGAAATTCAGATTTCCAAGGTGTATGATTAAAAACAACTTTATCCAAATCAACATTTTTTCCAGAATAAGCAGCTGCTCTCACATCATTTTTAAGTTGGTTAAATCTAGATCTTCGAGTTCTATAAACATGTCTTCGAAGCATTCTAATTTCTTGACCAAGTCTTTCTACCAAATTCATTTTACAACAAAATAACCCTTGTTTTTAAATTTGTTTCGGGAGAATTAAAGAAGTAAGTTGACGCAAGGCATCAGGGGCAATAGACGTAGTAACGTTATCATAACTAAGAGTTTTGTCAAAATACTTAACAACTTCTTCGTCAGCAAGAATTTCAGAAATTGTTTTACCCCAGCCCTGAGATGTAATCTGCCTTCTATGTAAAGACTGAATTCTACCAGCAAGTCTAAACAAAGTTTCATCAGTACGCTTAGTTTTACTTCTTTCACTAGAAAAACCCATTTCAAATAATCTTAATGCATAAAGATCAGACTCTTTTTCAATCACCATTGGATCAACTTCAATTTTATAATTTCTCATAGTACTATGATTAATCTCTTTTTTTCCAGTAAGGTAAGAAAAAAGTAATAATTTATCAACCATTATTGAGAAATATATTCCATGAGTAGAAGAAGATTGTTTCTTTTTAAAATCTAAATCATATTCAGGATGACGTGCCTGTTCTCTTTTTTCCTGCCTAACTAAAAATTCTCTTGCTTTTTCTTCATCTAAAAAATTAACACTATAATCAGCACAACAAACTTCTAATACATCTTCAAGAGTTTTCTCAGACATTATCCCATCTCTTTAATCTTCTTCTTAGCAATCTTATGAGCGATGTGCATTGGCTCTGGAAGTTTATGTGGAAAACTAATGGATTTAGAAACAACATTTAATACCGAGCCTAAAGTAATATTACTTCCAGGAGCAGCATAAACTGGATTGGCATGCTCCTTAGTTTTAATTTCAAAACCAACAATATCATTATTTAACATAATCTTACCTTTCTCAACCTTACCTGTAGTACTCTTAGCTATGATTCCAATAGTAGCAATATTTAAAGCAATTCCTAGATGAGAAGCAATACCAAACTTTCGAGGATGATTAATTCCCATTCCCTTAACCAATAAAACATCTGGTTCCTGTTCTAACTTATTAAAAGCTTCAATAATTGCTGGCATTTCTCGATAAGATTGAAATCCAATTTTATATGGCAAGGGTTGATCTAACAGATATGTTTGTTTATCAATTAATTTTAAAGAAGGAAATTCGCAAACAGTAACGACCGCTAATAATTTATTTCCAATTGGCAAGCATTCAGTTCCACCAATAGTCTTAACTTTATCAAAACTATCTCTAAGCAAAACTCTTTTTGATAATCTGTGCTGTTCTCTTTTTAATTCAAATGTGTCCAAAGTAATCACCTGTTTGTAAAATAGAGATTACAAAATAGAAGGCATTTATAAACTTATTGTTACTAACGAGTGGTTAGTTGCTTGTTCTCTTTAACAATTAGAAAAGCTTTTAATTGAAAGAAGAATACTATTATATGTAATAATTAACAAAAGAGGGATGTTAAGTTGAAATTAAGAGAGCAAGATAGACATTTTTTATGGTCACTTTTAGCAGCGATAGGAGTAATCTTCGTCTGGAAAGGGTTGTGGGAAGGACTTTATGAAATACCTTACTTTGGAGATCCATGGGTAGCATTATTCATTGGCCTTGTAATTCTAACATTCTCAGGACTAATCTTTCGTGAGTTTGATCCTCTCGGCAGTATTGAAAAGTCCGCAAATAAAGTTGTAAGATCTGTTTTTAATAATAACAACAGAAAAGAATTTCATTTAAAATATCACGATAAAGTTAAGAAAAAAGATGTTTCTATCCGTGGCGATTCAATAAAAGGGATTGAAAAATCTACAATCGTTGTTAAAGATGTAAAGAAGAATAAAGAATATTTTATTCCAATACACAGAATTACTGAGATAACCCAGAAAGGGGAAACTTATTGGAGGATGTAGAGAAGATGGCAATAAATTTTCAACTTTACAAATTAAGCAGATATTTCTGGGCAGTTTTAGGAGTTATTGGAGTTGTAATGTTCTGGGCGGGAACTTGGGATGGTCTTGGATCTCTACCATATTTACAGAATCCATTAGTTAGTTTTTTTGTAGGATTATTAATATTACTTGTTTCTGGACTAATCTTCAAAGAGTTTGATCCAATAGGAAAGAAAGATTCTGGAAAAATATTAACTGCACATAAAATCCACCACCATCCAGAAAAACACCATATTCAAGTAAAGTATTATGATAAAATTAAGAAAAGTCATATCTTAATTAGTGCAACAAAATTAAAACGTATTGAAAAGGAAGCTTTCCTTGTTTTTGAACATGAAAAAAAAGAGTTCTTCTTACCAATACATAGAGTTAAGGAAATTTTACACAAAAACATTCCATGGGCACATAAGAAAAAATGAACAAGAAAGGAATATCACCATTAATTGCAACATTTCTGTTAATTTCATTCGCAGTAGCTTTAGGAGTGGTCATTATGAGTTTTGGTCGTGCTCAAGTAGAATTAGAAGCACAATGTCCAATTAGTATCGGCTTAGTGATTTCTAACATTGGTGGAGAAGATCAATTTTGTTATGACTCAAATGCTAAGGAAATTAAATTTACTTTAGAGAACGGAGTAAATATTAAAGTAAATGGTTTAGTTTTTAATGTTATTGGAAGTATACAAGCTGAATCTTCTGAGATTAATACAGAAATAATTAAAGCAGGAACTTATCTTGGAAATATGAAATATGATTCCTCTACTTCTGGTGAAATTAGACAAGTAAAAATTTCTCCCAAGATTAATTTGTATGATGAAGAACAAATCTGTACAGATAAAGCTTTAGTTATTGAGAATATTAAAGAGTGTTAGTGTAATTTGCATTCTTAGTATAAGAGGAAAAGTATTTATAACCACTAAGTATTCTTTTGATTATAATGGAAATAGAATTTGATCTTAAGAAATCTGTGGATGAGAACGCTGGAATTTACTTTAACCTAGCTAAAAAAGCTAAGAAGAAGTTAGAAGGTGCTAGTAAGGCTATTAAAGACAGCCAGAAAAAATTAGATCAATTACAAAAACAAGAAGAAAAATTCTGGCAAGAAGAAGAAAAGAAACAAGAAAAAGAAGAACGTAAGAAAGAATGGTACGAGAAATTTCATTGGTTCATGTCTTCAGAAGAGTTTCTTTGTATTGGTGGTAAGGATGCCACTTCTAACGAGATTATAATTAAAAAACATACTGAAAAAGAAGATTTGGTATTTCATACAGACATGGCTGGATCACCATTCTTTGTAATCAAGAATGGTCAAGAAGCAAAAGAAATAACTATTGAAGAAACTGCCCAAGCAGTAGCTGTTTATTCTAGAGCATGGAAATTAGGCCATACTTCTGCAGACGTATTCTATGTAAAACCAGAACAAGTAAGTAAAGAAGCCGAATCTGGTGAATATATGAACAAAGGAAGTTTTATGGTTCGTGGGAAGAGAAATATCTTAAATCCAAAAGTTCAGTATGCCATTGGGTTATTGAATGATGAGATTATTGGAGGACCTATTACTGCAATTAAGAAACAAACCGCTAATTTTGTAACTGTCGTCCCAGGTAGAGAAAAGAAATCCTCCTCTGCTAAAAAAATCAGATCTAGGTTGAAAGGTGGAGACTTAGATGATATCATTAAATTCCTTCCTTCTGGTGGCGCAGAAGTTAAAAAAAGTAAATAAATATTTAAAATCTTTAAACAATGGTAGATGTTAACAAAAGTAAAATTTCTGAACTAACAAAGGATCTCAAGAAACTGCAAAAAGAAGCTCAAGGTCTAGAACTTCCAAAAGATTGGTTTTGGCATAAAAAAAGTGTAGAGATGTTAATACATATTCAAAATGGTCTTGAAAATGATATTGAAAAAATAAAGGAGAATCAGTTTCATGTTAAAGAATATGTAGACAAACTTAAAGTTTATCTGGATCGTTTAAAAACAGAAATAGGAAATATTAGAAAGAAAAATATAACAGTTAATAAAACCAAATTATTGTCAGAAGCAATAAGAAGAGACATGGGAGACATAACATATTTACTCCGTATGTTTATTCCCGAACTTGAAATTTTAGAAAAACATTATTCCACAGAACCTTATTTAGAAAAAAAGAAAATCCTAATTAAAATAGGAGTAAACTTTGCACTTAATCCTTTACTTACAGAAATGTTAATTGAGAATTGGGATTTAGTTGAAGAAATAATAAAACTTGACGAGAATGATTACAAATATTATTATCTCTGGGAAATTATTCACCATTTTGATAAATTTATTCACTTATCATTAAGTGAACAAGAAATTAGTGCATTAAGAAAGAAAACAGTAGGAAATAAAACCGCAGAACAAATTTACCGCGATCCAGAATTTATGGACAATCTAAAAGATTTCTTGCATAAAATGTATTCAAATAAGAAAAGCTTAGAATTACAAGGTAAACAAAACTTTCGTCATGTACTAATGTTTTTAGAGTATATCATTTATGGTGGAACTAAAGGACAACATCTTGGAGAAAGAATTTGTAAAATCGCTATTCCAGATTTAAGTAACATATTTCAAACGGGAGAAGATTTGAAATATTTTCATGACTTCTGTTCAGAAGCATTCAAAATTGATAAAATGACACCAATGAGAGTTACCGAAGTTCTTAGTACATATAAAGAAGTTATTCTGAAAGGAGTTGTTGATTGGAAATCATTTATCTCAATTATGTTAAAAAATAGTCTAAAATATCCAGAGACATATAACATTTTTGATCCTTATCGCTATTTCTTTAAAGTCTTTATTTCCGGAAGAATTAGTTGGAAAGAATTCTTAAGTATGGTTGAACTTTCTGACCAAGTAGCAGTAAAAAGGTGGGGAAAGAAAGATCTCTCAAGGAATTATGCAGATTTTAAATTAATAATTGTTGATGTTTTTGAACAAATAATGAGTTTATCAAAAACAATTCCCCTCAGAAAATTATTTGAATTGATTTGTGATTTTATTGCGCTATCAGAAAAGAAAAAGATGATAGGAATAAAAAGCAAACAATTTGTTTCTAGCGGATTAAGAATGGTAGCTAATGAATCATTATCATTAAAAGAATTTTATCAAGGCACAAAGAAAATTGATAGAAAATTAATACATGACGAAGAAGATTTCTTCAGGCTTGTTTCAAAATATGGAGAACAGTTGTTAAAGAGAGGAATTTCTTGGGAAGAGATACTTGCTGGAATGTCTATATTCTCATTTCATCAATTAAACAGTAAGCTAATTGAAATGTTCTTAGATGACATCACACCACAATTTTGGGATAAATTAAAAGAATTTTCTTTAATATTTTCTTCATCCAAACATAATTCTATAAAAATGGCCCAGATTTTAGAACATCTAAATAATGATTCAAAAATATTTTTACAATACTTAATCATGTTTAGACCAAACCAAGTACTTGATGTTTTTGAGATGTACGTTTTGGTAAAGAATTTAAAAATTGATTATAATCAAGAGATGAAACTATTCTTAAAAATTGCTTCCCCAATAGCTCTAAAAATAAATAATTTTTCAGAATTAACTTCAATCTTATTGCCAATCAAAGATCTTAGTGCACAAAGAAGGAATAAATTTACCTCATTCTTAGACAGTTCTTTATTAGTATTTCAAGGAATGAGATATAAATTCACAGAAGCATTATCACAAACTCCTGGATTTGAAAATGTAGAACAATTTTCATTTGTAGAATTGGTTTACATTTATTTAAAACATTCCGAAAACCCGGACCTTAAAGTAAATAAGATTAAAAAGAAATTAGCCAAGATTAAAAAAAATGCTAGCAAAATAATTAGAATTGTTGATAACAAAAAAGACATTAAAGACATTAATGAGACTGACTATAATATTCTAGATTCATCATTAAATAAAGTTGCCCAAATGTTCTTTGATCCTTTAGTTGCCCTATATTTGCAATCGAGTAAAGATAAATTGGTTGAAACCATTCAAAAAATGTTTAACTTAAATAATCCCAAACAGATAGGAAAAAGGATATCAAACCCTAATTTTCAAAATGCAATAATCATTTATAATAGAATTAGAACTTCAAATAGGGATTCTTGTAAACAACTGTGTTTTAAACTGATTCAAGAGTATCTTTTATTTAACACATATCCATTTAAAGCTGTTCCGCAGGCATATCCTTGGAATGATGAAAAAAATCAAGCATGGTTGAAAAAATCAGCTAACCCCTCTTGGTTGAGAAAATTTGAGAAAGAATATAAAATTACAAAAGAAGATTTAGAAGGAGATAATACCGAAGAAAGAATCAAACACCATTTTGATCAATCAAAGGAGATCCTAAATAGTTTGGGCGTTACATTAACCAATTTTACACTTGAACGAATTGAAGAACAATATAAAATTCTTACAAAAAAATCAGAGGAAAAAGATTTGTTAAATGATTTAAAAGTACAAATAAATGCGCTAAAATCCTTATTTGGACAAGAAGAAGAAAAAAAAGGAATAATCGGAGGAAAAATTACAATCACTTCTGAATTTGATCCCTTAGAGATACTTCAAATGGGAAATTACGTTAATGGCTCTTGTTTAAATACATACGGAGCAAATTATTGGAGTACAATTATTAATGCTAGTGAAGTTAATAAAAGAGTGTTGTGGGCAAAAAATCATAAAGGAGAAGTTATTGCAAGATTATTAATAGGGGTCGATGAAAATAAGCGAATAGTAAAATTCCCAATATATTATTCAACAATAATAAAATTAGATCGTTTCTTTGATTATTATATTATAGAACTTGCTAAGAAATGTAGGTTTGGAATTAATGGAGATTCAACAAAAGTATTGAGACTCTTTGATGGTGGATGGTATACAGATGGAACAATTACCATTGGAGAAGAACTGAAATCCACTGAAAGATATAGAAGAACTGGTTAGTTTAATCTTTTATAATTATAGGCAATTCTTATTTTCTTCTTTTAGAATGAGTTTTTTTAGATGTTTTCCTTTTAGTAGCCTTTTTCTTAATAACTTTCCGCTTAGCAACTTTTCTTTTAAGAACCTTCTTTTTTACTGCTTTACGCTTCACAGTTTTCTTTTTTACAATCTTCTTTTTTACAACCTTGTGTTTAACAGCCTTTCTTTTTACTACTCTTTTTTTAGCAACTTTCTTCTTAACGGCTTTTCTTTTAATTATCTTCTGAGGACTAGTTTTCTTCCCACTTAACTTGTGTTCCATCTCTTCTTTTAATTCAATAAGTGGAATAAATTCCTTGCTGTGTCTAATTTTTCTAGGAAGCCTAAAGGTAAATTCATCCTTAACTTTCTTTCTTCTAAGAATACGAATAAATTGTGAAAATGAAATAAAGCCACGCAATCTATGCCTAATAGATTTCTTCTGCACAATTCCTCTTTTTACCATGGAAAAATAAAATATTCAGCCTTTATAAACCTTACTTTTAATGAACAACAATACTTAAAAAAAATAAGAACATTTTCAAACTATGAGCAACGAACCGCTGTATTATGTAGCACCAGAAACAAGTAAAGATTATATCTTGCGTAACGGAATATTTTCTCCCAGAGAAGTAAATAGGTTAATACAAGCAGGAGAATTATCAGATGAAGTCTTGGGTATTTCTTTTGGAGGAAATGATTCATCAAATTTTCCAGAATTCGTTTCAATGGTTGGTAGTTTAAATATAGCCAAATTAGTGGCTCAACAATTAAGTTTTTCTAGAACAGGTCAATATAAAAATCCAGATTTTGTAGCAATTGGATACGAAATCCGCCCAGAAATTAGAGACCATCAAAATTTTATTGGAGAAAAGCAAGTAAAACAAATGAACCCCGATTGTTATCCTTCAGAAGTTTTATTCAGAGGTAATATAGGGTTAGAATTTCTTCTTCCAAGATACTTTGGTGTAAGACCATAATATGTTCTTACCCACAACCCACTAGACCACGAGAAAAACAAACCAATTGTTAGTCCTTCTAAGGAGTAAAGTTTAAATATAAATACAATGAAAAAGTTAGAATCATGAAATATCAGCCAGTCTCAGTGTGTATTGCAGCACATAATGAAGAAAGTTGCATAACCCAAACTCTAGATTCAATTCTGAAACAAACATATCCAGAAGAGATTGAAGTTCTTGTCGGAGTTAATGGATCTACTGATAGAACTGCAGAAGTAGTTCAAGCTTATTCTCAACAACATCCAGAAGTAAAGTTAATAGAATTAGATGAAAAAGGAAAGCCTAATGCATGGAACGTGCTAATGGAAGAAGCAAAAAATAATTATCGCTTCTTTGTTGATGGTGATGTTATTGTTGGCACAGATGCTTTCTTCCAGATGTATAAAAAGATTGAAGAAGACAAATTAATTGGTGTTGGAACTAATTTAGTGCCCGTTCTTGAAGGATGTGATCTGTTAACTCAAGCAATGGCTCCGCCTCAAGGGCCATCAGGAGTTTTATGTGGAAGGCTTTATGTGGTTAATAATGACCGATTACAAGAAAGATTAGCAGAACAAGGAATTGAAGAAATGCCTAAGGACATAATCCATGAAGATGCTTGGTTAACAATTGCCATTGGTCGAGGAAACTGGGACACAGAAATGCAAGCAGATGTTTTTTATCGTCCGTATCATTGGTCAGAATTCTCTCGTGTCCATGTAAGATACATTAAAGCAAAAGAACAACTTAAAGAGATTTTTCCGATGAATTATTTGCCAACAACAAAAAATAGTTTTGTTACACGTAATACTCATAGGGTAAAAAAACTAATGGGCATTCCTGGAATGGTACCAAAATTAACTTCTTTAGCTGGTTATGCCGCCAAAAGAGTTGCATTCACAGTTGCAGAACAAATGGCCAAAAGAAAAGTTCTAGACAGCCCCCTAGATGCTTGGGAAATCTCTGAGTTTTCAAAAGAACTAATGCCCTGGAAATTCTTTTATTAGCCACTGGACCACTGGTCGTTGCCAAAGGCATGCTCAAAAATGAATGGAAATCATTTTTGGCACACAGAAAAGCTAAGCTTTTCCCGTGACTCACGAACGAAACGCAGTGAAGTGACTAGAAACCTCACAAAATGTATTTAAACCATTAAGTTCTCAAAATAATGATGCAAATTAATAGAGTTAAGTACAAAGATGTTGAAGAAATTCCAAGATTACAAATAAATAAGAACTTTAAGAAAGATTTCTTTGGTTCTTCTCCCGCTCCTTTCATAGGTAGACATAACTATCCCAACATTAATATTGGCTTCCTTTCCCCACAATTTTCTGGAGAAACATCTCATTATGATTCCCCACAATTATGGAGCAAAGGTAATTTCAAGATTGGCACAATTGCAAGTATGCGTTATGGATTAGTTAATAGTAGAACTCAAGGGAACATAAAGAATGTTCACAATGGAGGAAGACTTCTCAACATAATCCAAGAAGTAGGCATGGCTAAGAAAGGAGTAGAGTTAGAAGTTAATTTAAACAAACAACCAGCGCTAAACTTTAAGTCAGAAAAAGAAATTATGCCATTCGGTCCACAAGGTAAGATTAACAAAGCAAGAATTACTTCCAATACAAAAGTCGATTCGCGAGTTGAAAGAGTGGTTTATGATACAGATCTAAAAGCAGCGCCGGGATTAATTTCTCTCTATAAAAAAGGGTTTGAAGAATCTATGCTTAACAAAATTCTATCAGTTGGCAATTTAGGAATTAAGAAGAATCGGATTCTAGTTCCAACAAGATGGTCCATAACTGCTGTTGATGACACCGTGGGAAAACAACTGATTAAAGAAATTAAAGATCTTCAAACAGGAGAATATCAACTTTACTTTGGTGGTGGTTGGGGAAATTATTATTTGGTTTTATTTTATCCAGACGTATGGAGTTATGAATTGTTTGAAACTTATCTTAATAAAAAAATTAATCCTTGGAGCAAAGAAGGTTATGCTTATTCTACAGATTATGAAAATTATGCAGGAAGAAAAAGTTATGCAGAAGAATGTGCAGGAGGATATTACGCTGCCCGTTTGCCAATTTTAGAAAAAATGAAAGGACAGAAAAGACAACAGTCTGCCTTAGTATTAAGATTTATTTCTCAAGAGTATAACGTTCCTTTAGGAGTCTGGGTTTGTAGAGAAGCTTCTAGAAAATCTTTGAATGAAAAACCTCTACATTTCTCTTCAGAAGAACTCATGTTAAAATACGCTAAAGAGCTGATTCAAAGAAAGTTTGGCTTTGATCTCAACTTGCTATTAAAAGAAAGTCAGTTGATTAAAAATAAAAAAGCACAGAAAAAACTGTTTGAGTTTAATTAATTACACTTCAACATAACCATCTTCAGTTTCTATTCTTCTTTTCTTACGTTTAAACTTCTTAATTCTGTCCCAAAAAGGAATTTTTCCAGTTTTATAAAAGAAAACTGATAAAAATAAGAATATTCCAAAAACAAAAGCAGTTCCAGTATAATTATTCTTAACTAAAACTTGACTGGGATATTCATGACATTCATGATCAGTTCCACAATAAGCATTGCTCTGACAATCACGATTATTATGGCAATCCCATAAAGAAACGTCAATCAGAACATATGCTAGAATGACTAACCCTAACACAATAATGGCGGCTATTAACCCTAAACTACCTTTTTTATTCATAAGATGATGTTGCCAATCCTACTTATTTTTAAAGCTTTTGACTTATATATATTTTTTATATGTTTTCCCACTGATCAACTGGTCAGGTTCAGATATATATGGAGCACATACTAATAAGAAATGCAAAAATATTAAAATAAGACCAAATTTGAGAGTATAAATGAATTTAAGAATTAAAAAGCAAATTAAGATATTATTGACAATTAGTCTTGTCATATTCTTACTTTTTGCTATTCATGTGATAGTAGCTAATTACAATACATTTACTGAAACAAATAGGTTTTATTCAGAAGCACCAGAAATAAACCTTGAAGATTTAGACCCAGGAGACATATTATTTGCTAGAAATGGTTATACTGCCTTAATTCCTGGATATTGGAGCCATACTGCAATCTTTGCTGGTTATGATGAACTGGGACAAGCATGGATCATAGAATCAAAAAGAGGGTTTGGAGTCAGAAAAACTCCAATAGAACAATTCCTAAGTAGAAAACACGTTGCTGTAGCCAAAGTTAAAGATTTGAGTAAGAACATAAAATTAAATGTACTAGCCTTTGCTGAAGATAAAATTGGGTTAGACTTTAACATAAAATATTTCGGAAAAGAAATTAATTCTAACAGTTATTATTGTTCTGAAGTGGTATGGGCAGCATATAAAAATAAAGCCAAAGTTGATTTAGACACCAATCCTGGATGGAGTCTCAAATATTTGGGTGCAGTAGCACCACAAGAAATGTTTGAATTTTCTGGTTTGGACATATCTCAATTAAGGAAATAAAAACTAAAGCTTTTTAAATAACGTCTTTTTATCCTTATTAAGTAATAGCGGGGTGGGGCAGCTAGGAGTGCCCGCCGGGCTCATAACCCGGAGGTCGGTGGTTCAAATCCACTCCCCGCTATCTTTTCTTAACAAAAATGGAAAACTGCAGCCTGTGTAATTCGATAAAAGAAGATCAGTATAGAATTTTCATGGAAAATGATTATGCAGTTGCTATGATTATCCGAGAACCACAAATTGATTGTCATTCTATTATTATTGTAAAAAGACATGTAGAATTGTTAAAAGAACTCACTCCAAAAGAATCTAAAGGAGTGTTTGAATTAATTGAAAATGTTGTAGATCATATTGACAAAACATTAAACAAACAGACACTAACAATGTTAAATTCTCCTTCAGGAAGATCTCAAAAACATATTCATTTTCAATTATTTCCTTTAGAAAAAGGAATGGGCAACAGAGATTTAGTCTCAACACAATACAAAATTCCAGTATATCCAGAAACAACTAAAGAGCAGCTAATAAAAATGGCTAATACACTCAAATGACTTTTTTGTCGCACTTTCTTTAGAAAACTAGTTAACCAATAGTAACTTATAAGTGATGTAATAAACTAAAAGGTCACACTAAAAATGACAGCAGAAGGCGCAGTAGCAGCATTAATCGCAGGAATGAATGAAAATATGTACCACGAGAGTATGGGGCCCCATAATCAAAGAGTACATGATAGTAGCTATGGCCTTATGTTAGCCTCTCCAATTGATTATTCCTCAAGAACATTAAAAATGGTAGGAGAACAGGGAAAAGCTACAAGGCTGACCCCAGGGATTGATCGATTATTAGGACTCAGCGTATCTGAAGACTATCAAGTAGGCAATCAAGAAACTGATTTTGCACGACAAGTTGCAGATCCAATTCTTGCAAAACAAATGCCCCCACAAGCCTTAACTGGACAAGCTGGTTATTCAGCATGTTCTGGTGGAAACTGTGGATACCAAGGATAAAAATAGAAATAAAAAAGAATTACTCAGATTTACAAACTTCTCCAACTTTCTTTGCAATCTCATTTAACTTTGCAGTTAAGATTTCTGCAGTATCAGAACCAATTCTTGTAGTTACACCTTCCCGCTCTTCTTCTTTATAAACAGCAATCAAGTTTACCAAATCTCGAATCATATCTTCAGCAGACTTACTCTCTTCATTTGAACAACAACACCCACATTCTTCTCCCATTTTTCTTTCCTCCTTTAGTCTTTAAAAAATGCTTTATACAGCAAATAAGATGAATAAACATCTGCTTTTGACGTAACTTCACAAGGAGAGTGCATCCCTAAGATTGAAGGTCCTGCATCTACACAATTCATTCCATAACGAGAAATAAACATAGCAATTGTTCCTCCGCCCCCAAGATCAATTTTTCCTAACTCTCCAGTCTGCCAAGCAATTTTATTTTTATCAAGTAATAATCTAAGATAATTCATATATTCAGCATTAGAATCATGAGTACTATACTTTCCGCCACCGCCACCATACTTCTCAACAGAAACTCCTTTTCCCAAATAAGACGCATTCTGAGCATCGTGCACATCTTTATAATTTGGATTCATTCCTGCAGTAACGTCAGCAGAAAGGGCATCAGAATTTTCTAATAACTGAGAAACAGTTATCTTAAGTCCAGTTAAATTGATGTAATCATAAGCAAAGTTTTCTAAGACTAATCCAGCTGCACCAGTGTCTCCAACAGAACCAATTTCTTCCTTATCAACAAACATTCCCACAGAGGTATGTTTTGGTGCCTTAGTTTCAAGTAAAGCTCTTAGGGAAGTATAAACACAAACCTTATCGTCTTGTCCATAAGCAGCAATTAATGCAGAATCAAAACCTATATCCATTGGCATTACTGCTGGAACTAATTCCAGTTCTGCAGTAAAGAAATCTTCCTCAATTAACCCATACTTTTCATGAAGATACTTAAGCACAGTAAACTTAACTTGTTCCTTAATCTTCTTATCGTTTATGGGTAAATGGCCAACTAAAATGTTTAACTCTTCTCCTTCAACAATCTTGCCAGCTTTTCGTTCCATCTGGTTTCTTGCTAGGTGTGGAAGCAAATCTGGAATTATAAACTTTGGTTCATTGTTTTTATCACCAATGTTAATTATAACTTTCTTTCCGGCTTTTGTAAAAACAACACCATGTAATGCTAATGGTGTATTTACCCAATGATACTTCTTAACACCACCATAATAATGTGTCTTGATCATGCCAAACCCTGAATCCTCATATACTGGACTTGGTTTCAAATCTAATCTTGGTGAATCTACATGACTTCCAATTAATTGCCATCTCTTCATGTCCCTACCGATGATAGCTGCAAATACTGCCTTACCTTTAATATTCTTGTAAATCTTATCTCCAGAACTAACTTTCTTCACATCAGTAATGTTTTTAAAACCACCTTTCTTTAAATCAGAGATAACATTATCAATACATAATCGTTCTGTTTTACTCCCTGCCATAAACTGTTTATATTTATCAGCAAAAGCAAACACTTCTTTTTGATTTAAATCATTCCAAGAACTCTTTTTATCTAAGAAAATCTTTTTTTGTAATTGTTCGTTTTTTGACTTTTCCTCTTTTTTTGCCATATTAATGTACCTCTGTAATTATATAAAAGAAATTAATGATTTAAAGTATATAAGTGTTTTGATGATGTGAAGAATCAAACAACTTTTATGTTAGACTTCCGATTCCAATCAATTCCTACTTCTGTTAAAATTCTTTCTAACTCTCTTCTAAAATCAATTGCTCTTGGCCTATTCTTCCAATCTTTTTCTAAACACCAATGAACTAAATCAGAAACTTCACCTCGTTTTGAAAAAACAGGAGACCACAAACGTTTAATTGGAATAGGATTTTCCTCCCGGATCATACGAAATAACTTTGAATTATCTTTCTCATCAAAAGGAACTATACCCACCAATAATTCATATCCAGTAACACCTAAACTCCACATGTCAGAATATTCAGTAAATCCTAAATCAAATTCCATAGAAGTCGTTTCGGGAGATTTGTACTTGCGAGTACCAACATTCCTAGCTACATAATGTTGTAAAACAGGTCTCCCTTGGATAACCTTACGTTCTCCACGCAGGCTGAGATCAAAATCACTAAGAGTTGCCAAACCATCTCTATCAACAAGATAGTTTGAAGGCTTAATGTCATTATGAAGTAAATTGAATCCGTGCATTCGTTCACAACGACTTACCAACTGATGTAAAAGCTTAAGCTTTGCATCTGGTCTTAATGCGCTTCTTGAAATCATTTTATTTAGATCTTGGCCTTCAACCCACTCATTAGCAAAATACAAATGGCCATCATATGCTCCCGCCTCAACTATTTGAGGAAACCCCAATGAACCACTAAGATCTTCAGTAATGGATAATCTGTTTTGAAAGTATTCAAAATATCTTCCTTCTTCTTCATGAACGCTTACTCCTTTTTCTCCCTGATCCTGATGGTCATCATAAAGTTCCCGTGTCCAATGGTCAGCAGACACCCTTACATCATAACCCCCCGTGAATGGTTGTGTTTTGGGATTCAAAGTTTCCCATTTGTCAAAGATTCTTAGAATACAATCTTGGCCTTGCGGATCTTTAACCTTGTACTTATTAACTACAAAACACCCTTCAAGGGGTCTCTCGATAGTAAAATCTGCAAATTTATCCCCAGTAGCCAAATATTGAGCCATTTTAATTACTCTCTAGGAGTCATTTATAAAAGTTTAGTTAAATTAATATAATTCAAGGAAATAACACAATCATGGCAATCTTACGATTTGGAACTGCGGGAATTCCACTCTCAACCATCAGACCAACAACATTAACAGGAATTGAGCATGTTAGAACATTAGGATTAGAGTGTATGGAATTAGAATTTGTTCATTCTGTAAATATTTCTGAAGTGAGAACACCATTAGTTAAGGAAGTAGCCAAACAAAACGACATCGCTTTAACTGCACATGGCCAATATTTTATTAATTTAAATTCTTTAGAGAAAGAGAAGATTGAAGCAAGTAAACAAAGAATCTACAAAGCTGCAAAAATTGCAAATCTATGTGGTGCTACTTCAATGACATTTCATGCTGCTTATTATATGAAACAAGATCCAGAAAAAGTTTACATTAAGGTTAAAGAAGGTGTGAAGGAAGTTATTAAAAAATTAAAGGATTCTGACCACAAGATCTGGGTAAGACCGGAAACTACAGGCAAGCGAACTCAATGGGGAGATTTAAAGGAAATTGTCAAACTTTCTGAAGAAGTTGAACAAGTTCTTCCCTGTATTGATTTCTCTCATTTACATGCCAGAACTGGAAAAAATAATACTTCTGAAGAATTTAGGGAAATGTTAACTTATGTTGAGAAAAAACTAGGAAGATTAGCATTAAACAATATGCATATCCACTTATCTGGAATCAATTATTCTGAAAAAGGAGAGAGAAACCACCTCACTTTAGAGGAATCTGATATGAATTATAAAGATCTGTTAAAAGTGTGGAAAGAGTTTAAGATTAAAGGTAATGTTGTTTCTGAAAGTCCCAATATGGAGAAAGATGCTTTGTTATTGAAGAGTATATATCATAAACTTTAAAAGCTCAATCTCAGCGAGAATAGGAATGGTTTTCGCTTTTGGTCATATTATTGGAGCTTGGTTAGTTGGAAAGACAATAGAGCTAGCAACAAAAAGAAGAATATCTAAAAACACTTGGTTCTTTTTGATCATTGGAGGAATTCTCCCAGATATTGATTTTATTTTCCAGTTTATCTTCAAAACCAGTTTACACAGAGGAATAACACATAGTATTTTCTTTGCAATACTTATCCCCATAATTGTTTATTCAATATTTAAGCTAATCAAAAACAAAAAATCTTTGAATTATACTTTATTTCTAACAATAGGAATATTAACACACATTTTCTTAGACTTCTTATCTCCGACAGGAGTCCCACTACTTTGGCCATACACAAAAATGTTCATTCCAAGTTTGTCATTAGAAACATCTAGCAGCACTTTAGATGGACTAATTGACATGTTTTTGGGAACAGGATGGATATTATACTTAAGTTTAAAGAATAAAATTCAATTCTAAAAATACTAAAAATTTAAATATAGTAGTATTCTCCTTAATCATACAAAAGAGGAGAATAAAGATATGCCATTTAAAGATCCAGACGATAAGAATTATCCAATGATTAGAATTTTCCCTGCATTTCAACCTATGCGGGTTAAGTATAAAGACGTTTTTGATCTTAAAGGATTCTATGAAGCGTTACATGAATGGCTATTAGAGAATGGTTGGAAAGATAAAGCGACGAAACTGGATTATTGGGAAAATTATTATGGTGAAAGAATTGCTCAAGGTGGAATGAGAGAAATCTGGATTCAATGGAGGCCATGGAAAATTCCCAATGATGATATGATGTTAGAATATTATCTAGATTTTGACTGGCATTGTATTGCAGTTACGAATACAGAAATTGTTCGGGATGGAAAAAAGATTAAACTTAACAAAGGAGAAGTTGAGTTAAAGATTAGAGCATATATTGAAAAAACCTATGAGCGAAAGTTAACTAAGCCAACGAAAAAAGAGTTAGAAAAAATGGGCTCATTAGAACGTTTGTTCTTTCCACTTATAAGACCATTCTTAAAGCTCTTCACAAAAAGAGCATATAAAAATGAAATAGAGTTAAGAAAAAAAGAACTTTATCAAGAAACTTATGCCATGCAGAATTTTATTAAACAATGGTTCAAGATGAAACGCTACTTACCTTATGAAGAATCAAAGACTTTCTTTACTTCACAAGCATTCCCTTCACATTTAAGGGAATAATAAAAATGTATGAAAAGCATTTTTAGTATCCCAATAAAGTGTTTTCACCTTTATTGTGGATAATTTCTTTTTTTATTAAGAAATGTTTATATAATAAATATCATCCTTATTTAAAATGGCAAAATTAAAGATATCCAAAGCAATATTTGAGAGATTCCCACAATTAAAAGTGGGCACACTGATTATTGAAAATTATGACAATTCTAAGATAGATCCAAAATTTTTAGAAAAAATCAAAGAAGTAGAATCTAAAATCAAAACAGAGTTATCAAAAGAAAAACTTTCAGAATTAGAAGAAATTAAAACATGGAGAGCAGCATACTCTTCATTTGGAGCTAAACCAAAAAAATATAAATCTTCTATTGAAGCCTTATTAAGAAGAATCTTAGAAGGAGAAAATATTCCTTCTATTAGCAACTTAGTTAATATTTACAATTTGATTTCAATCAAATACAAATTACCATTAGGGGCAGACGATTTGTCTTTAGTAAGTTCAGACGTATCACTCACTTTCTCAAATGGAGAAGAAGAATTTAAAGCAATAAACTCTGATGAAATTAAAAGCCCAGGGCGCGGAGAAATTGTTTACAAAATGGGCAACGATATCCTTTGTCGAAGATGGAACTGGCGAGAATCAGACTTAACAAAAATCACAGAGAAAACAAACAAAGCAATTATTTATGTAGAAAGTTTATTAGAAGATGAAAACTCTATTAATGCTGCTTTAAACGAACTTAAAGAAATTTTAGGTGGAGAGATCAGAGTTCTTGACAAAACCAATAATGCATTAGATTTAGAGTCATTAGAACTAGGTTCTGAAGAATTTAATGAGTCTTATGTTAAGGAAGAAGAGAATAAACCAGAAGTTAAGAAAGAGAAAATTAAAACAGAAAAATCTAAAGACAAACCAAATAATGAATTTTATCATTGGGCACAAGTTTCCGCAGAAAGAATTATTAGAGAAAAAGGCGACAAAGAAATTTATACCTTGGCCGCAGGAATTACTCCAAGCGGAACTATACACTTAGGAAATTTTAGAGAAGTTATTACTGCAGATTTAATTAAAAGAGCATTAGAAACGCGTGGCAAGAAAGTGCGATTTATTTACTCTTGGGATGATAATGATGTGTTTAGAAAAGTTCCTAAAAACATGCCAAACCAAGAAGAATTACAAAAAGAGTTAAGAAAACCAATTTTCAAAATTCCTGATCCCTTTGGGATTAATGATAGCTATGCTGAACATTTTGAAAAAGAAATGGAAAAAGATTTACCAAGAGTGGGAATTAATCCAGAATATATTTACCAACATAAAGAATATTTAGCTTGTAAATATGCTGAAGAGATTAAAATTGCTTTGGATAAAACTGCTGAAATTAAAGCAATCTTAGATCAGTTTAGAAAAGAACCTCTTGAAGAAAACTGGTTACCAATTTTTGTGTTCTGTGAAAAGTGTAGTAAAGACACGATTGAAGAATTAAAGTGGAATAAAGATTATACAATAACCTACAAGTGTGAATGTGGAAATCAAAACACAGTAGATTTTAGAAAAACAGGAATCGTTACACTTAGATGGAGAGTAGATTGGCCAATGCGTTGGCATTATTATAATGAAGATTTTGAAGCAGCGGGAAAAGACCATTGTGCTGCTGGTGGAAGTGTAACTACTAGTAGAATGATTCAAAAAGAAGTGTATGGAACAGAGCCACCTTACGGATTCATGTATGAATGGATCTCAATTAAAGGAGGCGGACAGTTTGCTTCATCTTTAGGAAACGTTATCACCTTACCAGAAGCACTAGAAGTTTATGAACCAGAATTAGTTAGATATTTGTTTGCTAGTACCAGACCAAACTCTTGCTTCGATATTTCTTTTGATACTGATGTGTTAACAATTTATGAAAACTTTGACAGATGTGAAAGAATTTATTTTGGATTAGAGAAAGTTAGTGAGAAGAATGAACAGAAAATGCGAGCAACTTACGAATTATCTTATATTGGAGAAATTCCTAAGACCATTCCTTACCAACCAAGTATAAGACATTTAACAACTTTATTACAAATCTATGATTTTGATATTGATAAGGTAATTGGTTATTTTGAAAAAGAACTTAAAAATGATCATGACAAAAAAAGATTAAGAAGTAGAGCTGAATGTGCAACAAACTGGGTAAAAAAACATGCCCCTGAAGACTTCCGCTTTAAAGTTCAAGATGAACCACAAGTTACTTTAGTAGAAGAAGAAAAAAAAATTCTTCATGAAGTTGCAGAAAAACTTGTTGAGAAAGATTGGAATGATGTAGAGCTACATGAAGAGATGTACATTCTTTGTAAGAACAACAATTTCCCACCAGGAGACTTCTTTAAAGTTGCTTATAATGTTCTAGTAAATAAAGACAAGGGCCCTAGATTAGCAAGCTTTATTTTAGAGATTGGCAAGGAAAAAGTAGCAGAACTGTTTAAGAAGGTTTAGAATGAAGAAAGGCGAAGACTATACTGGTGTAACTGTTGTTTATTGTTGCCATGATAAAGAAGGAAACATATTGATGGCTAAACGTAGCACAAATTGTAGAGATGAACACGGACGTTGGGACATTGGCGGTGGTGGAGTAGAGTTTAGAGATAAAGTAGAAGACACTTTAAGAAAAGAAATTGCTGAAGAGTATTGCACAGATGTTCTTAGTTTTGATTTTTTAGGATATCGTGATGTTCATAGAGAACATCAAGGAAAGAAAACGCATTGGATAGCTTTAGATTTTAAAGTTCTAATTGATAAAAACAAAGTTAAAATTGGAGAACCACATAAGTTTGATTCTATTGACTGGTTTAAACCAAATGAATTTCCCGAATGTGTCCATAGTCAATGGCCACAATTTTTAGAAAAGTATAAAGACAAAATATTTGAGTAAGCGAAGATTTTATATACCACAAAATATTCTTTACAGTATGGCTTTAGAGCAAGTGGCTATGCAAGCTGCACCAGAGATGATAGAAGGATTTCAACCACTAATAGATTTAGTGCAACCGGTATTTCTCAAAGCAAGTATTTTAGTGGGTGGAATATTTGGATTATATTTAATTCTTATTTTAGTTAGAATTCATTATGAAAGAAAAAAAGTAAAGATTCTTCAAGATATTCGTTATGACTTAGATAAGTTAAATATGTCTCGCGGAGTTAAAAGTTCCAGACAAAGAAAAGGCATCTTTAGAAGAATAATTGATAAATTAAAAAAAATATTAAGAAATAAAAAAATGATAAAAGAGTTTTATCATGAAGAAGAACCGGAAGAAGTATTAGAAAGACCAAAAAAAAGACCAATTGAAATTAAAATTACTAGAAATTCAAAAAAACCAAAAGTAAAAAAGAAGAAAAGATGAAAATTTCCATAAATAAAGAGGTATTTGAAAACTTTAACCCAAAGTTTAAAGTTCTGTTAATCTCTGCTAAGAATATCGACAATCAAACCAAATTTAAAGAGTCCCTACATCTATTAGAAGAGGTGGTACAATTAATCAAATTAACATTCAATAAAGAAACGATTAAAAACCACCATTTAATTTCTCCATGGGCAGTTGCCCAAGAAGAGTTTGGGGAAAAAGCCAGGCATTATCACACTTCTGTTGAAAGGTTAATTAGGACAGTTATTAGTAAAAAAAGTGTTAATGAAAAAGACGCCCTAACAAACGTATTAAGATATTTAGCATTAAAACATATTATACCATTTGGTGTAGATGATTATGATAAAATTGAAGGAGATGTTAAATTCTCCCTAGCATCAGGGAAAGAAAAAGCCGGGCCGTTAAAAGTTCTAAAGAAAGGCGCACTTTATTATCAAGATAAAGGTAGAGTACTAGGAACAAAACTTGACTTCTGGAAAAATAAAAGTACAAACTTAACAAAGTATTCCCAAAATGCATTAATCCATTTTGAGATTCTTCCACCAATAGATTCTAAAAAACTTAATGCCTTAAAGAAAGATGCTTCTGATTTAATACAAATCTTCTGTGGTGGCAAGATTAAAGTCGAAGTTCTGGATAAGAAGAAGAGTTCTGTTAAAATTTAGCCGTTACATATATAAATAATCAAACTTTATTCTAAGTTATGGATTTCAAACAAGAGCTGGTTAAACTTTTAGTTAAGGGAACTAAGTTAAGTAAAGAAGAGATTACAAATTTAATTTCTATTCCTCCTAATCCAAAGATGGGAGATTATGCTTTCCCTTGTTTTAAACTCGGCAAACCAAAAGAAGAAGCAGAAAAACTAAAAAAATCAATTAAACTTCCCAAATCATTCTCAAAAGCAGAAGTTATGGGACCATATCTAAACTTCTTTGTTAACAATGCTTTCTTTAATGAAGAAACGTTATCCAGAATAAACAAAGAAAAAGAAAATTATGGTAAAGGTAAAGAGAAACAAACAATAGTTATTGAATTCTGTGGACCAAATACCAATAAACCATTACACCTGGGTCATGTGAGAAATATGGCATTAGGGGATTCAGTTAAAAGAATCCTAAATTATCAAGGAAATAAAGTTCATCCTGTTAACATAATAAACGATCGAGGCATCCATATCTGTCAATCAATGATTGCGTACAAAAAATGGGGCAAGAAAAAACTGCCAGATAAAAAAGGTGACCATTTTGTAGGAGACTATTATGTACTATTCTCAAAGAAGGTAAAGGAAGACGAAAAATTAAAGTTGGAAGCCCAAGAATTGTTGCTAGAATGGGAGATGGGCAATAAAGATGTCCGTAAACTATGGAAACAAATGAACTCTTGGGTATTAAACGGATTTAAAGAAACTTACAACCGGTTTGGAATAAAATTTGACAGAGAATATTCAGAATCAAACTATTATGAAAATGGCAAGGAAATTGCTTTAGAAGGATTAAAAAAGAATGTGTTTGAGCAAGATCACACAAAAGCGATTATTGCACCCTTAGAAGAATTTAACCTTCCAAATAAAGTAATTTTACGTCCAGACGGAACTTCAATTTACATTACTCAGGATATGTACTTAGCAGGATTACGTTATCAAGATTTTAAATTTGATAAAATGATTTATGTTGTTGCTTCTGAACAGAATAATCACTTCCAACAGTTGTTTAAGATTTTAGAATTACTAAAACGGCCATATGCTAAAGATCTGTACCATCTTAGTTATGGGTTGGTTAACCTTCCAGATGGAAGAATGAAATCAAGAGAAGGAACTGTAGTAGATGCTGATGACATCATGGATGAAATCTCTTCGTTGGCAGAAAAAGAAATTAAGAAACGATACGATAATCTAGCAGAGAAAAAGATTAAGGAACGGGCAGAATTAATTTCCCTAGGAGCAATAAAATTCTTTATGTTAAAAACCGATGCTTCACGTGATATGATTTTCAATCCTGAAGATTCTCTTAGTTTTGAAGGAGAGACTGGCCCATATGTACAATATACACATGCGAGGTCATGTAGCATTTTAAGAAAAGCTAAGAAAATTTCTAGTAAGGCAGATTATTCTTTGTTAATAGATGATTCTGAACTGAATGTAATCAAATTACTGTATTCCTTCCCAGAGAAGATTAAAGATGCCGCTAATAATTACCGACCACACACCATTTGCCGTTACTTAATTGATTTATCTCAAGCCTATAATGAGTTCTATCATAAATGTATAGTTATTTCTGAAGATAAAGAATTGATGAACGCACGATTAGCAATCGTAGATTCAGTTCGACAAGTTCTTGATAATGGATTAGAATTATTAGGAATTAAAGCTCCTGATGAAATGTAGTTTTTCTAATAACATTTTTAAACACAATAACTAAATCCCCATCTATGACTGATAAATTAACAATGCTCTGCCAAATTAATGGTGGGTGTATGGGCTGCTGTGGACATGATTTCATTTCTCCAGATAAGATTAGAGAAGCAATTAGATTGAACACTTTAGAGTTTAATGAAATAAAACCAAAAGTAACTGCCCAGTTTATAAAATTTAGAGATCGAGCATATCCTTCTGATCTACGCCATGGAGTTTGTAGAAACTTGATTCAACATGAAGATCAAATATTCTGTCCATTACATCCAACTTTGCATAAAAAAGACTTAAGAGAAGGACACTGCGATATTCACCATTTATGTAAGACAGCTAGAGAATTTATAACTTGGGATGATGAAAAGAAAAAAAGGTTCTTAGATTTTGTTGCTAGTAAAAAGCTTGATAATATAGAATTCTCAATGAAGATGGATAACTCTAGTTTGTTAGAAGAGTTTGATCTTCAGAAAAGTTAACACTACCATTTTCTTAAATTTTCTCTGCAGTAAGTTTAACATAAATTAAAACTCCTAAAAGAATTAAAAACAAACTAACACCAAGAACTAAATGCCCTTGAATATAAGATTTCTTCATTACAAACCCAATGAAGAAAACTATTAAGAATTGAAACAATTGTTGGACCTGATTCCTAATTGAAAGCATCGTTGCTTTATACCTTGGATCAATATTAAATGCAGTAAGAAAATGGTTATTAATAATTTGTGCTCTGCTCCAAAAATAACCCGTTGCTAAAGTAAAGATTGCTCCAATAACATAATAATGTAAAGGAAGAACAACTAAAATCAAGATTATGGGAAAGAAAAACATTTCAAATTTAAGTATTTTCTCAACACCAAACTTTTCTTCAATTAAATGCATTTTTCTTCCTAACAAGAACCAAATTAAACGAGAGAATCCCATTACAAATCCAATAAACATGATTGGGAATCCTAAAGATTCTAAGTAAACAGAACGATATGGGGCCGATCCAACAAGTACTCCAAAAATTGCCCCAACAAAAATGGCAGTGGGATAAAATCCGGTTCCAATTACCGACTTTAATAATTTAGGAAGAACTTCCATAGTTTTACCAAACCCTTTTCGTTCTGGAGGAGAAATAAAAGATAAAGCTACAATAAGTCCAACAATATCAAATATAATACTTACTTTAATTGGAGCAACAATAGAGATTTTCGTTAAGAATGGCAAACTAATAATTAGAGCCATACTAACAAGTGAAGCGTTCGCTGAGATCTTACTCATTATTTTGGTAAATTCCTTCTCTCGATTAATAGCAATTAAAGATTCATGCATAAATGCTGAGTTTGTCCCAGATGAAAATGCAAAACCTAAAGATAAAAATATTGAACCAAATATAAAATTAGTTAGAGAATTGGCAAACGCAAATAAAGTAGTAGAAAACAACATAAAAATCTTTGACATGATTAACGTTCTTTTATGACCAAAAACATCAGAGATGTATCCACTAGGAATTTCAAGAATGAAAGAAGCAAGATAACCAATACCTGAATAAAGCCCAATTTGTTGTGCATGTGTATTAGGTAGAGTTAGAAAGAAAATTGATAATATGGGGATATAATGCCTTCTTTGAGTTGCAGAATAAAGAAAGAATTTCCAAAGATTACTTTCTAAAGGACTTTTCATTGTCTGAATAATTAAATTGAGGTTTATATAAGTTTAGAAATAAAAATGGGCCTACAGGGGGTCGAACCCTGATCAACCGGTCCGAAGCCGATTGTACTATCCATTATACTATAGGCCCATCAAACTAGTAAATCTAAGCATTATTTTTAAATCCTTCCAAAAAATTAATAAACAAACACATTAGAATTGACTTATTATGCCCCTGTAGCATAGTAGCTATTGCGTCAGCCTTGTATCCTTAACTGGAGAAGAGAGCTGAAGGTCGCGAGTGCAATTCTCGCTAGGGGCTTCTTTATATATACTAAAACAACAATAAATTTATAAGAAAATATACTTCTCCGTCAAAGTTAAAGGTGATGGATTAAAATCATCTCAGATTATTTCTGAGGGAGAAAAATAAAATGGTTGATGAAGTTAAAAATTTATATATTGCCCGTGTTGATATGGTTCCACATTTTTTAGATCCAGCACTCGCTGCAGGAAATCCACCTGGTGCTCAAGAAGGAATTCGTGAATTTGTAGGTAAGTTAAAAGAAACATTACACTCTTATATGGGTGCAAGTGAAGAAAACAAAAGAAGTGTTGAAGAACAAAACCCAATTCTTCCCCCTTATATAGCAATAGTCAATGGAGATCACTTTTTTAGAGAGGCCATGGTGGTAGTAGATCAATTTAGCATGAGTGCATCACAAATTAAAGGAGACAGCATTACTACCCGAATTAGAGGAAAAGAACAAATACTTCCAATAAATGATGGATTAGCTGCACTCTTAAGCAGGCCACAATTCCCCAATGATACAATGATGAACTTAGTTGTAGAATTTGGTGGGGCTGATTATTTAAGCGGTGTGCAAGAACTAGCAGGATATAAGATCCATAGGATAGGGTAAATTTTTCTTATTTTTACCTTTAATACCGCAACTATACAGAAAACATTAGAGTTTAATTGAACATTTTAGTTTCTTAACAATTAATCTAACCCAGACGAGTTAAGGAAACTCCTTCTGCTCTTTGATACTTTTGATTAAACCTAGACCATTCGGGCATGATATCACCGCTGGTTTTTGTAGAATCAAGAATTAAAGCATTATAACCAACCCTTCTTGCTAATAGAGTATGTACTGTGATGTTTTCTTCTCCAGGGAGATCAATTCCATCTATACGCTTACTGTGATAAAGTTCCCACCCTTCTAACTGCGGAACTGCTAATTTAAGAGCCAAAGATTGACCAGTACAATCAATCATTCTTTCTCCTGTTAATTCACTAAGGTTTATTGCCACTCCCTTAAAACGTTCTAGGTACTGCCCCCAAACACTAAAAGATTCACCCCTAGAGTGATCATAGAAATTGCAAATACCTGTACTACCTAAGAAAGGCATCCTGTTCCGCATCTGATGAGTAAATTCCTTTACCGCATTTCTCCAATCATCTGATGGTTCTTGAGGTGTTTCTGCAATAGTAGAATCCCAAATGTCTTGAACTAGTGTAGCGATTTCCACACTAACATCATCAATATAAATTGATTCTGATCTTAGTCCAAAACTGGGGCCCCAGTTCTTTCGATATGTCATTCCGTGATAATTTACCATATTATGAGTCTTAACCCAAAAAAGGGGCATTTATAAATATTTTGACACAACTACAATATGAAAATATCCTCCATAGTTTTACCACTCCACTAATCCAATAGAAACCTTTAAATAGAAACTCACTATCTCCAACCTTAAACAAATGATAGATGTTCAAATCATTCTAGGGGTTTAATATGGAAGAGAAACTTAAAACTGGAACTACTACTATTGGAATTCTGTGTAAAGACGGAGTTGTTTTAGCTGCTGATAAGAGGGCAACAGCTGGAACTATGATAGTAGACAAAAAAGCTGATAAAGTTCATATTTTAAATGATAACTTTGCAGTTACGTGGGCAGGAACCGTTTCTGATGCTCAATTGGTAACAAAACTATTCAAAGCAGAATTGAAGTTAAAGGACATTAGAACAAACATTCGTCCTTCTACGAAAGAAGCTGCTAACTTACTGGGAGGATTATTGTATTCAAGCATTCGAAGACCGAGTATGATTCCCGGAATCGCACATTTCCTTTTAGGAGGAAAAGACAACACAGGAATTCATCTTTATGATTTATACCCTGATGGAAGCGTAACAAAAATTAGTGACTTTGTGTCTTCTGGATCAGGATCTGTTTTTGCTTTAGGTGTTCTTGAAACTCAGTATAAGCAAGACATGACTACAGCAGAAGGAGTAAAGTTAGCAATTACAGCTGTTAACACAGCATTAAAGAGAGACTCTTGTTCTGGAAACGGAATTGATGTAGTTGTGATTAATGATAAAGAAATTAAGAAGGTATTTCAGAAAGAAATAAACTACAGTTTAGAAAACTAATTTTTTATCATTTTTTTTATCATTATCATTCTTAAAAAAAGTATACGAGGAATTTATTAAAAAATAAAAAATGGCAACTATATTAAAAGAAATTATTAAAACATTACCAGAAAATAAAGTTTCTGATGCAGCATTTGAAGCTGCAAACATTGTTCTTTATACTAAAGATAAAGATTACTTCCTTGATAATAAAGGAACTATCAGAGCTGCAGTAAAACAGTTCAAGAAAAGAATTGAAGTTCGCCCAGATCCATCAATGTGTATGGAAATGGAAAAAGCAGAAGCATTAATCAAGAAAATCATCCCAAAAGAAGCTGGGGCATCTGAATTTATTTTCGACCCACCTAGATCTCAAGTTATTATTCATGCTGAAAAACCAGGAGTTGTTATTGGTAAAAGTGGAGAAGTTCTTAAAGAAATTAGAGAGAAAACAATGTGGGTTCCACATATTAAAAGAATTCCGCCGATTAGATCAAAATTAATTGAAAGTATTCGTTCAGTTCTTTACGAAAATGCTGATTACCGTAAAAAGTTTTTAGATAAAACTGGCCATAGAATTTATGATGGGTGGTTAAGAGAAAAGAAACATGAATGGGTAAGATTAAGTTTCTTAGGAGCAGCACGACAAGTGGGAAGAACTTGCTTATTATTGCAAACTCCTGAATCTAGAATTTTATTAGATTGTGGTATTGATCCTAGTCAGGATGGACCTGAAAGTTATCCTTACTTAGATGCGCCAGAGTTTAATATTGCTGATATTGATGCAGTTATTGTTTCCCATTCACACTTAGACCATTGTGGGTTAATCCCTTACTTGTTTAAGTATGGTTATGTGGGACCAGTTTATTGTACTCTGCCTACAAGAGATGTTATGTCTCTACTGCAGTTAGATATGATTAAAATTCAACGGTTTGAGGGCAAGGATCCGATTTACACTAGCGAAGACGTTAGAAACACAGTTCTTCATACTATTACAGTAGATTATGATGAAGTAACAGATGTAACTCCAGACATAAGACTAACTATGTACAATTCAGGACATATTTTGGGTGGGTCAATAATTCATCTAAATATTGGAAATGGGTTACATAACTTAGTCTTTACTGGAGATTTAAAATATGGCCGAACTAATGTTTTAGAAGCGGCACACACACAATTTCCAAGAGTAGAAACTTTAATTATTGAATCCACTTATGGTGGAAAAGATAATGTGATGAACGAAGCAGAAGCTGATGATTATATGACTAAAATTGTTAAGGAAACGTTTGAGCGTGGTGGTAAAGTACTTATGCCCGTTCTTGGATCTGGAAGAGCTCAAGAAGTAATGATTATAGTTGAGAGATTAATGAGAGAAAAGAAAATTCCAAATGTGCCAGTTTACCTTGATGGTATGTTATGGGACATTACTGCAATTCATACAGCGTATCCAGAATTTCTTAACAGAAACATTAGACAACAGATCTTCCATAAAGAAAATAATCCTTTCTTATCTCCAATATTTAAAAGAGTAGGATCACATAAAGAACGACAACAAATCATTCTTGAAGAAGGACCTTGTTTAATCTTAGCTACATCTGGTATGTTAGCAGGCGGACCTTCAGTTGAATATTTAAAGAATCTTTGTAGTGGAGAAAAACACTCTTTAATCTTTTCTTGTTACCAACCACCCGGAAGTATGGGCCATAGAATTAGAGAAGGAGAAACTGAGATCGTTACAAGAGAAAATGGCAAACAGCAAGTTCTTAAGATTAAAATGGACGTGCATAAAGTAGAGATCACTAACCATTCTGATAGAAAACAGTTGATGAATTATATCAAAAGATGTAATCCAAATCCAAGAAAGGTTATTGTTATGCATGGAGAAGCCTCCAGATGTTTAGACCTAGCAAGTTCAGTACATAAACAGTATCGGGTAGAAACAACTGCACCTAAGAATCTTGAAACTATTAGGATAAAGTAGGTAACAAGCTAAAGTATACTTGCGCCAATGGAGGGACAATTTTTTCTTTAAAGAAAAAATTAATAAGTCCCGTGCCCAAGTATACTACATTTTTATTCTAAACAAGAAGTTTTATAAAACACTTTATTATTTTCTTTCTTATTGCCAACGTCGCATAATCCGGTACTTTGTGCAAGAGCTTGTTTACATAAAGCGGAAAATTGCGCTGGTCTTGAAAACCAGTCCCTTTGGGATTCCCGGTTCAAATCCGGGCGTTGGCGCTTTTATTTCTTTTCGTAATGGACCTTACCAGTATCCATGTCAACTTTATTAACTAATGATCCTGAGAATAAAGATCGAAAAGTTTCTCTTGCAACAGCATCAACTAAACCCCGGGCATGATAACCCTCACAACTATGATTAACCAATTTAGCACCAGAATCAAATAATTCTTCTGCCTGAGGAGTATTTCCATATTTGCTCAGTACACGAGTTTTAAGCTTCAAAGCTTCAGCAGTTGCTTCTTCTGAATAAGCCCCCACAATTCTTAAACTTTCAACGTCAATAACTCCAATGCCATTACGAGAAGATGTTCTTATAATCTCTCTATCCCTAGAAAGTGAGTTAACATAACCTTCCCGTGGAAGCAAGAAAAAGTGTCTTAATTGGGGATCTCCATGTAATACTCCTTCTCTTTGAAATACTTCAGATAATGCCCCCATTAAATAAGCAACACGATCCTCTACTCTTACAGCTTCACCATTTACAGAAAATGCCTTTTCTTTTGGTTTATGAAGTTGACTTAAAGAAACACCTGGGCAAAGAAACTGTCTTAACTTAGAATGTAATGAATCATCCCGACCTTCAACACCATATTCAAGTCCAATAGATTGAGGACTATAAAATGTAAAGTCTTGATCCCTGAATAAAGAATCATATTGATGCAATAATTCTGAGAAAAAAATTGTAGCATAAGCCTCAAAGATAGTAAAATTTAATCTTCTGATTTTTGTTTTTTCAATAATTCCTGAAGAAGGAAATATTTCAATCTCACTACTTTTATCTTTCTCAACATTCCAATCTCCGCCAGTAGTAAGTTCAAGATCTAATCCTTTAATTTCTGTGCCGAAAACATGTCGAGGTTTTGCCATATTCATCAATACACAAACTAAGCTTATAAACCTTTCGTTTATTTTGTTACTGGTTAGTAGTCACATTAAAGAAGACCACAAACCATCTTAATATAACAATACAAACAAACTAAGAAACAATAGAATTAAACATCAACCATTTCAATCTCAATATTAAGATTTTCAGGAATAGGTACTCTCATAACTAATCTAAGTGTTCTTTCATCAGCAGAGATATCAACTAATCTTTTATGAACACGCATTTCGTAACGTTCCCAGGAAGCTTTTCCATCTCCGCAAGGACCTTTTCGAGTAGAAACTTTTAATTTTTTTGTTGGTAATGGAATAGGACCACGTAAATCAACACCAGTCTTATCAGCAATATCTTTAATATCGCTACAGATCTGATTGATCTTACTAATATCGGTACTTACTAATTTTATTCTTGCTCTTTGTGCCATATTTTTTCCGTTGGGACATGATAAATATTTTTACCATGCTTTTATTAACCAGATTTCTGGGTCTTTATAAGTGTTTTGGTCGCCTTTCAAAAAATAAAAAAGGGAAATAAAAAAATAACGAATTACTTAGCGTTCAAGTCTTTCTTAGTTAAGTCCATACACATACCAGCCGCTACGGTTACACCGGAATCTCTAATAGCAAACCGAGACATCTGTGGAATTTCGGAGTTCTTCTCTATTACTAGAGGTTGAACAGGCCTTAATCTTACGATTGCAGCATCTCCGTTTCTTAGGATGTCTTTGTTCTCAGTTACTTCATTACCAGTTGCAGGATCCATTTTCTTAATGATTTCTACAAATTGGCAAGCAATCTGAGCAGTGTGAATGTGGAATACAGGAGTGTATCCTACAGTTACAACACTTGGATGAGACATAATTACTACTTGTGCAGTAAACTCAGTTACAACTGATGGTACGTTATCAGCATGTCCTAATACGTCTCCTCTTGCAATGTCTTTCTTACCGATACCTCTAACGTTAAATCCAATATTGTCTCCAGGTCCAGCTTCTTTAACTTGCTCGTGATGCATCTCGATTGTTTTACATTCACCAGTAATTCCTTTACCTTCTCTTCCAGGTACAACAGTAACTTTATCACCAATCTTCATTACACCAGTTTCAATTCTTCCAACAGGTACAACTCCAATTCCAGTAATGTTATAAACATCTTGGATAGGTAGTCTTAATGGTAAGCTAGTAGGTTTTTGAGGAACATCAAACTTGTTGATTGCGTCTAATAAGTTATCTCCTGTCCACCAAGGCATTTTCTCAGTTTTCTTTGCAATATTGTCTCCAGGTAAGGAAGCAATAGGTAAGAATCTTAACTTGTCTACTGGCCATCCTGCTTGAGCAGCGTTTTTCTTAACTTCTTCAACAACTTCGTTGTATCTTGTTTCACTCCAGTCTACACCAGAAATGTCCATTTTGTTAACAGCAATAACCATTTGTCCTACTCCAAAGATCTTGGATAATTTCAAATGCTCGATAGTCTGTGCATTAACACCGTCGTTAGCAGCTACAACTAAAACAGCACAATCTGCTTGGGAAGCTCCAGTAATCATGTTCTTAATGAAGTCTCTGTGCCCAGGTGCGTCAATAATAGTAAAGTAATATTTGTCAGTATCAAATCTCTTGTGAGCTAAGTCAATAGTTACTCCTCTTTCTTGCTCTTCTTTAAGATTGTCCATAACGAAAGCAAATTCAAATCCTTTCTTACCTAACATTTCAGCTTTTTCTTTCAGCTTTCTCATTGTTTGTTCGTCGATGTTTCCTGCGTCGAACAGTAATCTTCCAACAGTAGTAGATTTACCGTGATCTACGTGACCGATAAATACCAAGTTAATATGTTCTTTTTCTTTAGCCATTTTTATTATTCTCCTCCTAATTCACCCATAAAAGAGTATTAGTTTGTTATACTGGCTTTCTTTCAAATCTATTTATAAACATTTCGGTAGAAATAAGAGGAGAAATTAAAGCATTTTACATCTTACTCAGAAAACAAACAGTGTTTATCAATGTGGCTGTGGAAATTAGCAATCATAGTAAACTACCTAAGATAACAATTTTGTTCTTGCATTTTCAAAAGAACGATAATCCACAGCTTGTGTTTTAGCAAATGCCGAAGGACAAGAATAAGCTCTAATCCCCTCAGGTAATTTTGTATCCAATGAACTTCCTAAAGCAGAAATCAGAACTTCCAAATTTCTTTCTTCTGGAATTGTTGAAAGATTAAATAAAATTGCTTGACGAACAGATTGAGGAACGTCATTTTCAATCATTGCTTTTTTAGTCGCATTATAAATTTTATTGTTCCAACCAGATTCTTCAATTTCAGGGGCAACAGTCACCCCTGTCATTAAATCAAGAGTGGTAGTAACCATAGAAAAAGTATCACCATAAATGGAAGAACCTACAACCGGCGTTTCAGGAGCAAAATATGCTGGAGTGCCAACTATAGGGAGGACGTTTGCAAAGCTCACCACATAAGATTTTTCATTATCTTCACGATAAGACAATCTTGGATACATATCAAAACCAATAACTCGTGAATTGCCAAAATCTGTGATAGTTGTTTTTTGACCATCAGACATAATATTTCTAGGAGTAATATCACCATGAATAATATCATGATCATGAATTTGTTGAAGGGTGGAAGCAGCATCATAAGATATCCTTAATGCAGATTCTAAAGTCATCCCTTCTCTCATAAGTTCATCAGTAGTTTTTCCAGGAGCTTCATCCATCTCTGTAGACATGAAAATGTGTCCATCAACAACAGTAAAAGTTCGATCATGATACGAAACTATACCCTCAACATTTTGCAACGAACGTAAAATAACTCCCTCTATAATACCACCAACAACATGCAAATGGTCTTTTTCTGAGAGAGTAAAGTCTAATGAAAGATCATCTGTTCTTAATTTATAATTTCTTTCACCAAGATGAGTAATATTAACATTAGAATAAATTCCTTGAAGATCAAGGCGAGTTTCACTAAAAGCTAAAACTTTACGCACTCTTCCAGGAGAACTTTGAGTGATAGCACCAAATGAACCAGCATCAAGTGGACGTCCAAACACAGCCTTAAATATGTCTGGATCAATAAGGGCGTTAGGATTAGGAATACAACAATCAGTCCTAGATAAATCATCCAGTGATCCTATTCCAGTTTGTCGTGGGAAAGATGGTTCCATTTTCATTGGTCCCTTTTTAAAGAGAGGAAGTACTTTTGCAAGGATTCTTTTATAAAGCTTCCTATATCTTAGGATATACCTATTGCAGAACACACAGTCAACTAAAATTCTAAAAGTAAAATTAAAAGAAGAAAAAAAGAAATATAAAAAGCCTATGCTCCTAAACTACCAGAAGCCAAACCTTTTCTTTGTACGATTATACCACTAACTTTATCTTGCAGTTCTCTAGGCAATAATTCGAAACTCTGATCAACAAGAGAACTATTTCCACGACCACCAGTAGCACTACGTAAACCATTACTCCAGCCCATTAATTCTGCAACTGGCATCTTTGCTAAGATAACAGTAATGTCTCCTTCTTGGTTCATTTCAAGTAATTGTCCTCTTTTAGAAGAAACAATTTTACTTACCTCGCCAACATAATCGTTAGGTACTTCGATACGCATAACTTGTAAAGGTTCGAACAATACTGGACCTGCTTGCATCATAGCTCCTCGAATACCTTCTCTAACTGCAGGATACATTTGTGCTGGGCCCCTGTGAATTGCGTCTTCGTGCAAAGTACAGTCCATTAAACTAACCTTAACATTAATACAGGGTTCTTTAGCAAGTGGACCTGCTTTCATTACTTCTTTAAACATATCTAAAAGAAGTTCCATGATTTCATTGATATGTACAATTCCCCGAGTTCTGTCAACAAAAAGGTTACCATTAAACTCAGCCTTAACATTACCTGCAAGTTTAGTATCCCAACCGCACTCGTCTCTTAAGAAACTGATAACTTCTAAATCCTTTTTCTTAAATCGACCAGTTGGCATCTTACCTTCCTTAATTCCCTGAGCCACATCTTCTTCAAGGGGCTCAACAACAAAGTAAAGTTTATTGTGTTTGTTAGGAGATTTTCCTTCCACTTCGGAAGACGTTTTAGTAATTGTCTCACGATAAACAACGATTGGAGGAGATGTTTTAATTTCAACACCCTTTTCCTTTAAAATTCTGTTTTCAATAACTTCTAAATGAAGTTCTCCCATCCCATGCATCAAATGCTCACCAGTTTCTTCGTTAATTTCAATCTTAATAGTTGGATCTTCTTTTCTAACTTGACGAAGAACTTCAATTAACTTTGGCAGGTCTGAAGGACGCTTAGCCTCAACTGCTTTAGTAACAACAGGATCAAACATGTGTTTAATTTCTTCAAAAGCATCTGCTGGACCACCACTAGTTACTGTTTCTCCAGGCATTGCTGCTTTCAATCCACCAACACCAATAATATTTCCTGCTGGAACGTTATCAACAATTTCTTTTTTAGCTCCGTTGTAAACATAAACTTGTTGAATTCTTCCAGGAACATTAGCCATGTTTAAGAAAACTTCTTCTCCTTTTTTCATGGTTCCAGAAAATAATCTACCTGTAGTGATTTCTCCAGCTTGTGGATCCACAACAATTTTAGTGGCAACGAAAAATAATTTTCCTTTTGGATTACATGCAATTAAATCCTTTCCGTCAGTACTTTCTAAATCACCGTCCCATAATCTTGGAATCCTATAAGCCTGTGCTTGAACGGGATTAGGACTATGTGCAACAACAAGGTCTAGTACAACTTCGTGAATAGGAGCTTTCTTAGCTAAAACTTTAACTTTTTCTTTGATTTCTTCATCAGTTCCAGTGTAAGCGTCGATAATGTCCTTAAAACCAACTCCTTTCTTTTGCATATATGGAAGACTGATTCCCCAGTTATGAAATGCCGAACCAAATGCCACTGTTCCTTTTTCAATGCTAACTTGCCATAATTCTTTAAACTCATCTGGTGCTACATTTCGAATAATCCCATTAACATCAGCAATGTATTTGATGAACCTTTCCTGCATTTGTTCAGGAGTTAATTTTAACTCTTTGATCAATCTATCAGTTTTGTTAATGAACAAAGTTGGACGAACTCTTTCTTTCAAAGCTTGCCTTAAAACAGTTTCTGTTTGAGGCATTGCTCCTTCAGAAGCACAAACTAAAACAATTGCACCGTCTACAGCTCTCATTGCTCGAGTAACGTCTCCACCAAAATCTACGTGTCCAGGTGTATCAATTAAGTTAATTAAATACTCAGTTTCATCAACTGCATGAACCATAGAAACGGAAGCAGAATCAATTGTAATTCCTCTTTCTTGCTCATCTTCATGAAAATCTAATTTTCTTGCACTTCCTGCATCGTGCTCGCTCATCATTCCAGCTCCTGCCAACAAGTTGTCGGAGAAAGTAGTTTTCCCGTGATCAATATGTGCACAGATTGCAATATTTCTGATTTGTTTAGGGTGCTGAGCAATCCTCATCACCATGTCTGTCATTTTTTCTGCCATGTTTATTTTACCTCATAATTTCTAATTGTCAATTAACTCATAGATTCTGTTCATGATTACTTCTTTACCAGTTCCAAAATCTTCATTGATAGTAATTTCTTTCAAAATTCCTTTTTCGGTGTAATAACCAATTAAAGGAGCTGTTTGTTCTTCATAAACAATTAGTCTTTGTTTAATTGCTTCTGGTTTGTCATCGTCCCTTTGGTAAAGTTCTTCACCACAAGCGTCGCAAATTCCTTCTTGTTTAGGTTTGATGTTAATTGTATGAAAAATAGCGCCACACTTCTTACAAACTCTCCTTCCACTTAACCGCTGAATAATTACTTCAGGATCAGCTTTAAAATTGATCACAAAATTCATTTCACAAAATTCAGATAATGCTTCTGCCTGCGGAATGGTTCTTGGAAATCCATCAAGTAAAAAACCACCCTCCTTACAATCATCTTTTCCTAATCGATCTTTAACCATATCAATAGTAACTTCATCTGGAACCAATTTGCCAGCATCAATATATTCTTTAGCCTTTAATCCTAACTCAGTTCCACCTTTAATATTTTCACGAAAGATTTGGCCAGTAGAAATATGTAACATTCCATATTTTTTAACAATCTCTGTAGCATAAGTTCCTTTTCCAACTCCCGGAGATCCTAACGCAATTATTTTCATTTGTAACACCTCAATATTTATGCATTGTCTGCCATCTTGCATTGCCCCAATCACATAATTCTGATTCTGCAAACCAAAGAGCAACTTCATTGTCAGATTCTTCTTTGTTTCCAGAGGCATGCATTAAATTTCTCAACGGTCTTTTCAATGTGTCTGCCATCTCATAAGATTCTACACTATAATCTCCTCGAACAGTTCCAATAGGAGCTCCTCTAGATTCTGCAGGACCAACAATCTTTCGACCAATTTCAATTGAATGAAAACCTTCCCAAACCATCGCTACAACCGGACCTTCAGTAAGATAATCCATATTCCAACCCTTTACTCTGTTAGCAATCTCTTCATTTGTTTCAGTAACTTCAACACCTTTCTCGGCTGCTGCTTTCCGAGTATTAGTTCCCGTTTTCTCAATAGAAGTTGGAGTTAAAATATAATGTTTATCGGCAAGTTCTTTTGAGGGTTTAATCATTTTTATTCCGATTAATTTTAATCCTCGTTTCTCAAATCTTCCAATAATTTCTCCAACTAATCCTCGTTGGACACCATCATGTTTAACTGCAATAAAAGTTCTTTCAATCAGTTCTGTTACCATTTTATTTACACACTCCGGAAACCCACGTTTCAACTCCCTCATTAGTTTTTTCTATATCTAAAACTTCAATCGCCGGAAGCTCATAACTATGGATTTGTTTAATCTTTTCAATGGTTTCATCAACAAGACTTTCTTTAGTTTTAATTGTTAGTTGAAACTCATTATTGTTGTTACTAATCTTTCCCTTCCACCAATAACGACTTTTGATTGGAAAATATCCCACACACGCCACTAGTTTATCAGACAATAAAGTGTTGGCAATTTTCTCAGCCAACTCTTCACTATCAACATAAGTTAAGATTAACTTTAATGAACTCATTCTGTTTATTCTTCCTTGCTTTCTTCAACCTTAGGTTTTTCTTCAACCTTTGGTTCTTCTTTCTTCTCTACAGGTTCTTCAGCTTTAGGTTTCTCTTCAACCTTAGGTTCAGCTTTCTTCTCAACTTTCTCTTCTTTCTGATCCTTCTTATGTTCTTTCCTGTAAGCTTCAGTCCACCGAACTTTCAGTGGTTTTCTCTTTAAAACAAGTAAGTTTTTTTCACATTTATTGGAACAAAAAGTGTCTGATTTCCCACTATTGTAGATAAACAGTTTTCCAGTTCCTTTTTCAACTTGATTTCCGCAAAAAGCACATTTTGGCATTTTCTCTTACCTCGTATCTATTTCTTTCCTCCGCCCCTTCTGCCGCCACCAAGACGTTGCGCTTCAATTTCTGTTTCTAACAGAACTAAAAAGTCACCAACTCTTACTGGACCCTTAACATTACGACGGATTGCTTTGTTCTTGTCTCTGCCATCTAATACTTGGCACATAACTTGAGTGATTTCTCCTCTACTTCCTGCTCGGATTACAATCTCTTTAACTTCAGCTGGGATTCCTTCAGTAAATCTTACTTCACCTTCAGACCTCACTTCAGCAACTTTTCCCTTAGCAATAGGCATTTTTTTTGCCATGTTTATTCACCCAACTCTTTTGCCAAAGCTTCAATTGCTGCTTTTGCATCTCCTTCTTTAATTACAGCTACTGCTGCAGTTGCAACACTTAGTCCTACTGCTGCACCTAAATCTTCTTTCTTAGAAACTTCTGCACAAGGGATGTTCTTTTCCTTACATAATAATGGTAAGTGCATTACAACTTCTTTAGGATTAACGTCAGCCGCAAAAACAATTAACTTTGCTGTTCCTTTTTCAATAGCCTTAGTAGCTTCATTAGCCCCTTTCTTAATTTTACCGCTAGTCCTAGCGATTTCTACTGCTTCCAATATTTTAGCTTCATCTGCCATGTTTATCAAACCTCATAGTTTGTATTTTTTATTTAGTAACAAAGAATTATCAATGTTACCTCGCAGTTCTTTCGCCCACGAAAAACGTAAAACGTTTCTGGGGGTTCCAGAAATCTTTGATTTCTCAGAACCAACTGGGAGCGAAGTACGACATTCACTCGTAAACTCATTCAGTCCTACGAAAAAACTTTGTTTTTAGTAACAATTCATTAGAATATGTTACCTCGTTGTGTTTCTCACCAACTCATTGGTAATAAACATTAAATCTGTGGACTCTTTATAAAGTTTGTGGGAAAGAAAATGTAAAATCACTATCCAGAATTCACAACATTCTTAAATCAAAATTACTAAAATAAAGTCATGTGTGGAATAATTGGTTATATTGGAAAAAGAGAGGGGAATGATATCCTAATCAAAGGGTTAGAAAATTTAGAATATAGAGGATATGATTCTGCAGGAGTTGCAATAATTGATCATAATATCATAAACACCAATAAAGTTGAAGGTAGAGTTAAAAATCTAAAAGTAATAACCCTAAATGGTAATATAGGAATAGGACATACTCGTTGGGCAACTCACGGCAAGCCAGAAAATAAAAACGCTCATCCTTTCTCAGATGAAAATAATAATTTTGTAGTAGTTCACAATGGAATTATTGAAAATTATTTAGAATTAAAAGCAGGGTTGCAAGAAGCAGGAACTAAATTTACCTCCGATACAGACTCAGAAGTAATTGTACATTTAATTGCCAAAGCATATCAAGGAAATTTGAAGGAAGCAGTTCTTAAAGTAGTAAAACATCTTATTGGAAGTTTTGCTTTATGTGTAATTAATAAAGATTCAAAAGAAATAGTTGCAGCTAGAAATGGTAGCCCACTATTAGTAGGATTAGGAGAAAATGAAAATTTCTTAGCTTCAGATGCTTCTGCAATTATTGAACATACTAAAAAAGTAGTTTATATTAACGATTTTGAAGTTATTGAATTAAAACAGGATTCTTTGAACATCTATGATTTTGAAGGCAAAGAGAAAGGTTACCAAATCAAAGAAATCAACTGGGGCCTGGAACAAGCTCAGAAATCCGGATATAAACATTTTATGTTAAAGGAGATCTTTGAACAACCAAAGGTAATTGAAGATTCTTTAAAAATAGAATTTAATTTAGAAAAAAACTTTTCACGTATTATCATCATTGCCTGTGGAACGGCAAGTTATGCAGGATTAGTAGGAAAGTATGTCATTGAAAGAGTTGCAAGAATTCCAGTCATTAATGAAATCGCCTCAGAGTTTAGATATAAAGATCCAATCATAAATGAAAATGATTTGGTTATTGCCATTTCCCAATCAGGAGAAACGGCTGACACCCTAGCGGCAATAAGATTAGCCAAACAAAAAGGAGCAAAGACATTAGGAATAATTAATGTTGTTGATTCTACTATTGCTAGAGAAGTCGATCAAGTGATTTACACACGTGCAGGACCAGAAATTGGAGTGGCCTCAACAAAAGCGTTTACATCACAATTAATTACTTTGTACCAACTTGCTTTCCATTTAGCAAATGAAAAACAGGATTTTAGTTTTATTAAAGATAAAGTTGAACAAACATTAAAGCTTAACAATAAAATTAAAGAAATTGCAAAAAAGTATTACAACTACTCAAACTTTCTCTACATTGGAAGAAACTTAAATTTTCCTTTAGCATTAGAAGGAGCATTAAAATTAAAAGAAATTTCGTATATCCATGCAGAAGCTTATCCTGCTGGAGAATTAAAACATGGACCAATTGCCTTAGTGTCAGAAGAAATGCCTACTCTAGCAATATGTCCAAAAGATTCTGTTTACAATAAAACACTTTCAAATATCGAAGAAATTAAGGCCCGTTCTGGAAGAATCATCTCTATTGCTACAGAAGGAGATGAAAAGATTCAATCTGTTTCTGAGGATATAATTTATATTCCTAAAGTTGAAGAATTCTTGCATCCTTTAATCTTAACTATCCCTTTACAACTATTTGCTTATCATATTGCAGATTTAAGAGAATGTGATATTGATAAACCTAGAAACTTGGCGAAAGCAGTTTGTGTTGAGTAGACAAGCCCCAAAACTTATCTATTTTCTACCCCCTTTAGAAATATTTAAATAGTATTGCCCAGAGGTAATTATTATGACAATAAACTTTAAATCAAAAATCCTGCAATACAACAATAGAGGTGTTGGTTTGATCTACCTTCCAAAAGAACATCAAAATAAATTTAAAGTTGGTCAGCAGTTAGAAATCATAATTGAACTTCCCAACAATAAAATTATTTTCTTTGCTAAGTTAAGAAAAACTCACAAAGAATGCATCTATATCCCTTCATTAGTTGCAACAAATAATAATAATAATAATAATAAGCTATTAAACAAAGCTGCAAAAATAAGAATTGAAGAAACAAGAGGATTCTTCACTAAAATAGGTTCTGATGGAAGAATATACATCCCCAGTAAGCAAGCTCAAGAATTGCAGCTTAAACAAGATGAAATCATCTTAGTTGAAGGCATTATGAATAATAAAGAATATAATGAAATCTGCCTGATAAAAACTAGGAACAAACTAAGAACAACCGAATATCATTGTACATTTAATTACAAACTGGCAAAAAAAGAAGGAACATTCAACATCAAATCTGTTTTATCTAGAAAACCAAAAGTTATTTCTAAAGAGATTAAAGACCTAATTAAAGAGTTTAACTATGCTCAACTAAATCAAAACCAAATAATAATGTATTGTGGTAATAGGATACCAGTAATTATTAACACAAATCTCAATTTGAAACCATTCGCTCATTATTTAGGATGCTACTTTGCAGACGGGACTAAAAGAGGCAATAGTTGGGGCATTTGTTCATCAACATTTCAACAAGCAAATTATTTTCTTATAATGCATAACACATTGATACACAATCCTCCCCTTAACTATGAATTGACATACACAGATCCCTTAAATGAAAATAAAAACAAATTAAAGAATTATCTTTGCTCTTGTTGGTTAAAACAAACTAATATTGAAATACCAAAAGAAAAAGTCTGGATTTATAAAACAGAAACAAAAAACGCACAAAATAGAAATAAATTTGGATCTATGTCCACTAGGGAACATAGACAATTAACATTAATTTACTACAATAGACTATTAACTCAACTCATTAATAAAATAGTAAAAAGCAAAAACAAAGCACTGGCCATAGAATTTCTATGTGGTGTATTAGAAGGAGACGGAGCCACAAGTGCCAGTTCTAGAGGCCACGTAGTGATTGCCACAAACAAAGAAGAATCTAAACAATTATTAAAAGTTTTTCGTGTTGCCGAGTTTAAACATCAAGGCTATAGTGAAGGTGAGAATAAATATTACTTAAGAATTGGTTCCCTTGAACTAATTCGCAACATGTCTTTAATTAAGGATAAAATTTTCAAATACTATCCAAAAAGAAGAAAAATCTTACAAGAAAGATTAGCTAATACAGGAGGTGCCAGGTTTTTGTTAAATAATACAAAGACTTCCAATGCATTAATAGGAAAACTAAAAACAATGGGAATTCTAGACCAAAATAAGGATTTGACAGTATATGGAAAAGAAGTTAAGAAAAGTCTAAAGAGATTTATTGACAAATAACAGTTGAGTATAAAAATAAAAAAATAAAAAAGAAACAATAAAAGAATTATGATTTATTCTTCGCTTAAAGCAACGTTAACTGCTTTTGGGCCTCTATCGCCTTCTTCAACATCGAAGGTTACTGAATCATTATCATTTAATCTTACGCCTTCTTTCAATCCACTTTGGTGTACAAAGTATTCTTTACCATCGTCAGAAACGACAAATCCGAATCCTTTTGTTTCGTCAAAAAATTTTACTTTTCCGTTCATTTTGTTTTCCTCGTTCAATTTATACTCAACCACATCATTAAACTCTTGTGATTAAGTATTATCTAAAACATAAGAACAAATTTGAAATTCGCCCCATGTTTTAGTATATGAAAACTCTTAATCGTAATTAAGCACTTTTTCAATATAAGCACAAAAACGCTTTCGGTTTATAAGGCTTACTGTTAAAAATGATCATTTGATGACAATAATCATTATAAAACATTAAAATTCAAAGTGATTTATGGACCAAGTGTCATTTTTAGAACAGTTAATATCCAAAGGATTAAAAGGAATTGCTTTAGATATTGATGAAACTATTTCAGATACAGGTATTGACTTCTTTAGTCGTTTACTTAAAGAGTTTCCCATATTAGGAAACCCAACACCAGAAGAACTTATTCAAACATATAAATTTACTGAGGCCGTTCCAGAATGGCAAACTGAAGAGGCAAAAAGATTCATGGATGAATATAGAACTTCAAACAAGATTCAAAGAACCATTCAAGTTATGCTGGAGCTATAGAAGGTGTTAAAGCCATACATTCAGATTTAATTCCAGTCGTCGCCTATATTACTGCGAGACCAACTATTGTAACAAGAGGAACAGAACAATGGCTTAATAATAATCGTTTTCCACAAGCTACAGTCATAACTCGTCCTGACAATATCCCACATGCTCAAGCAAATTTATGGAAAGCATCCGTGTTATATTATCTTAGAAATCAAATATTAGGAATTGTTGATGATAACCACGGGTTACAGACAGAACTTCCAGACAAATATGAGGGAAAAGTATTCTTGTTTGGTACACAACCACAAGAAGTAGATTTGTCTAAAGCATTAAGAATTCCAACCTGGCAAGAAGCGTATCAAATAGTTAAAGAACACAATCCATTACAACAATAAATATAAAGCATTAAGAATCAAATAAAATCATGAAATATGCCCATCTTGCAGACTTGCATTTAGGATCCTGGCGGGAAGAAAAGATGAGAGAGCTTTCTACTAAAGTGTTTATCAAAGCTATTGATGAATGTGTAGAACAAAAAGTTGATTTTATTCTCTTTGCAGGAGACTTATTTAACACTTCCTTGCCAAGCTTAGACACACTTAAATTAGTTACTAAAAAATTAAAGGAACTCAAAGATAAACAGATTCCACTTTATGCTATTGCGGGGTCACATGACTTCTCTCCAAGTGGAAAAACAATGTTAGATGTCTTGGAAAATGCAGGATTATTAAAGAATGTTTGTAAGGGTTCAGTTAATCAAGAAACAAAACAATTACACCTTAACTTTACCACTGACAAAAAGACTGGAACAAAGATTACGGGCATGCTTGGTAAAAAAGGTTTGTTGGACAAAGTTTACTACCAGAATTTGTTTTTAGATAACTTAGAACAAGAACAAGGATATAAAATATTCATGTTCCATACAACTCTTTCAGAATTAAAACCAAAACACTTAGAGATGATGGAATCACAACCAATTTCATTTTTACCTAAAAACTTTAATTATTACGCTGGTGGACATGTTCACCACCCCACATTAATAGAAAAAGAAAATTACGGCACCTTAACTTATCCGGGAGCATTGTTTCCTAATAATTTTGCAGAGTTAGAAAAGTACAATGGAGGGGGTTATTATCTAGTATCAGTTGAGAATAATCAACAGAACATTGTATGGAAACCATTAGAAGTTATTAAACATCAGAACTTCACCTTAAACTGTGCCCATAAAGGTCCAGAAGTTGTTTCTTTTGAAATTGCTAACCATTTTAACAATAAAGATTTAACAAACTGTTTAATTACCATTAGATTGAAAGGAGAACTAAATAAAGGTAGAGTTTCTGATATTAACTTTAAAGAAATATTTAATCAACTTTACAAACAAGGAGCATACTTTGTGATGAAAAATACTGCCAAACTAAATTCTGAAGAGTTTGAAGAGATTAAACTTTCTAATAGTAATCCTGATAATGTAGAAGAAGAAATCATTAGAGAACATTTACAACAGATCAAGTTGTTTGATTTACAGACAGAATTACACCTCACAAAATCATTAATTCATTCCCTAAATACTTTAAAACAAGAGGGTGAAACTATTTCTGATTTCAATAAGAGAATTGAAGAAGAGATAACTAAGTTATTGAACATACAATAAAGAAGAAAAAAATAAAGGAAAAACTATTTTCTCTTTTTAATTACTGCCTTAGATTTCCTCTTATGGTTCACGAAGTAAGAAACTGCAACAATAGCTAAAACAGCTATCAAAACACCAAATAACCAAATCCAAATTTGATTGTCTGTTATTCCCTCTTCACTTACAAGAGCATCTCCCAAAGCTTCTTCTGCAGTTTCTGCAACAACTTCTCCTTCAACTAAAACTTCTTCAACTACGGCTGCATCTTCAGGCATCTCACTTACTAACATATGCTCCTCCTTAACCATTAAAGTTGCTGCATTTCCAGTTGAGTTAATACTTTCTACACCAACACTCAAATCTAAGTAATTATCTCCCGTTAATTCAAAGTAAGCAGTTTTTGTACTATAAATGACTGCTTCTTGAGGATCACTCTCAACGATTACTTTAACCCTATTGCTGTAAGTCTCATTTAAAGTAATGTAGTGAATTTCATTCTCTATTGTTACTTTAAATCTGTCCCCTAAGTCCAAGTCTTTAGAATAACCTGCTTTAAGTTGTTCTTCATTAACAACAAAAGTACTTCCTCCAACAGCAGCACCTCCTCCGCCTCCACCAGAGCTTCCACCTCCAGAAGAGGAGGAATCCTCACTTGGAGAACTTACTACCGCAGTAACTTCTGCAGGTCCATAAGCTGCCATTGCCATTGAGACTAAAAACAAAGTTACAATTAAAAAAACAAAAATTTTTTTCATTTTAACACCCCCACTCCGCTGGTACTTGCCAGGTGGTTAAATTTGTCGTCGTATTATAGTCAATTAAAGTTGCGTTACTAGTTTTATCTGTGCAATTATTTAAACCCACCCCACATTGCCACAATGCACTGTGATTTCCAGGTATTCCAATTTCTAACTTTTTTGGTCTAAATGTGTTAATCAATTCCTGACACTTAGTATTTCCCAGACCAACAAAAGTTCCATCAGCAGTGGAATTAAAACTAATTCCACCAGTCATATTCCCAACACTCGAGGAAACTTTACCAACAACACTAGCATTAATTAATTTAATCTTCCAATTGTTTGAACCATTCGTTGAATTAGGATTACTAATCTCTAAATTAAAACCCTTAGTTTGGCTGTAATTAAACTGTTTACCAGATGTTGCATCAGACTGCAAATTAGATGTTGTTCCATCTGGAAGCTCAAAGTTAAACTGGAGATTTCCTAATGGATCAGTTATTGCATCTCCCGCTGACGGAGTAAATGGAAAATTAAATGTACTTGAACATCCATTACAACCAGCAAAAGTTGCTTTAGTCGTAAAATTAGTACAAGCACTCACAGCACAATTACCATTAACATCACATACTTTAGCTTTAAAATAATAGGTTGAAGCATTCGTCAAAGCAAACCCTAAAGACTCTTGATTGTAAGCAGAGTTATCAATAGGACCATCATGCCACATTTTATAGCTAGGTAGGAAATCATCAATTAAACCTACATCCCTAATTGATTTATTTAATGTTACACAGCTACTATCATTCTTATAAAACTCTATTGTACCATTAGCAGGCTCATTAGTGTCATACATAATAAACGCTGAATCAGGAAATGTTTTAGGTTGTAACCAAATTATTTTTGGTGCAGTTTTATCATTAACATCAACTGTTGCTTGACCTGTCCCCCCACATTCTTGACTAAATAAACAACCAGGATCAGTACAATCAGTCATCCCATCAGCATCATTATCTATCCCATCAGTACATTGAAATCCAATTTCATTAGGTACAAAACCAAACTTAAGGAAATCCATACAATCAGGATCATTACTTGCCACTAATCCATCACCATCACTATCTGCACTTGGATTAGAACAATCTTCAAACTTAAAATCAAATGATCCTTGCGAATAATAAAAAGGCCCAGCAGTATCAACAACATATGTATTGTTTTGTGTGTTATTACTTACTGAAGCATAGATCCTCAGGTCCGCTGATTTGTTAAATAAACTCTTAAATTTAAACATTTCTTGCTTATCAATACCAACCATTCCCCCTCCTATATTATCGCACATGATTTGCTTTGCAGTAGTTAAAGGAATTGGCACCGCTCCCCAGTTACTTCCAACACATTGGTAAGCTACTGGAACTTCTGTTAAAGTAGCACCTGAACGAGTAACGGTGTACTTAAATGAGAACTCATATCCCACTTCAGAACTGTTATCTCTAGCAGCACATCCTCCAGTTGTTAGTCCATTTGTATCTAAATACCAAAAGAAAGTATAATTCAACAACCCAGAACCAATACCACCAGATTTTAAAGGTGTACCACTACAAGTACCACTATTAATAAATTCATCATACAAAGAAGTACCAAACCCGAACTTATCAAAATCATCTTTCAAAGAAATTGTGTTGATATCATAGGAGTCATTCACTGCAGATTCATTTTGATCTGTCCCTAAAACAACAGGTTCTTGTTCTCCATAAAAATTGATAAAACCTACATCCCCCTCAGAGTTACACCATCCAGAGGTGTTTCCTGGAGACACATTATTATTAGCTAAAACATCTTCAAAAAATGTGCAAGTACTATTCAATGTTCCATCACACCAACTTTCATTACCATCAGCCTGAAAACATTTTCCCCCAAAAGAATCAGGTTCACAAATACCAGTTACTACTTCACACAACCCGTTAGTTCCAGCACTACACTCTGCCCCTGACTTAGTAAAACAGATTGGTTTACAACCAGTTCCCATAAAATCAGTTGACCAAGCACAAATTTGAGTTGAAAGACTATTAATAGTAACGTTAGTTTCACAAGCTGCCTGATTTATTTGCCGGGTATTATTTCCAAAACATTCTGAAAAAATAACTGGTTCACACCAACCACTCTCGCCTCCAAATCCTCCTCCAAATATTCCACCTGAATTCCAGCCACAACCACCGATTGTAGTACATGAAGATTCATTAGATGCGGAGAAGCAACCTTCAAATGTTGTTTCATTCATTTCACAGATTCCGCCTGCCTGAGTTAAATAAGTACAACCATCTGTTGCATCACAACTAGTATTATCACTATCGTATTGGAAGCACTGTGATCCTGGAAAATCACAAAAACCACTCTCAGAAGAGTTAAAGTCTCCTTCAAAACCGCCTCCAAAAGAATCTTGTAACCATACACACCCAGCAGTAACACAAGTTGCATTATTTTGATTAGTTGGACAATTACCAAAATTAGTACTTAAATCTTCACCACCACAAAACTTATCAGTAGCACAACCAGAATCTTCACAATCTATTTTATTATCATTATCATTATCAGCCCCATCAAAACAGATCTCACCACTTTCTCCTACTTCTTTACAATAATAAAAATTATCATCCCAAGTACAAGCTCCAGCTTGACTTTTACCATTAGCTACACATTCAGTAGAATTGTAACAACTATAACAATCAGTTGAACAACGTTTTTCGTTCTGCCCATAGCAATAACCAGCACTATTAGGAGCGTCAGTATCAGCTTCCCAAGTACAACCTTTAACACTATTGCCACATTCTTGTTGTGGACTATTTAAGAAATCACAAGCCCCACACTCATCATTACAATCTTTTCCGCCAGCATCAATAAAATCATTTTTAGGACCACACCAACCATAACCATTAAGAGCATCACTATCTGAAAAGAATTCACAATAACCTAACGCAGATCCTTCACAAACTGATTCTGCGGTTGCTAAATTAGTTACACCAGCATCATTCTCACAAGCCCAACAACTAGAATCACAATTCCCACCAGATCCAAAATTAAATTCACACCAAGTATCTGTAAAAGTTTGACCATTATTAGCCCACTGTTCAGATTTCCAAACTCCACCTTGAGCTTCACAACCCATTTCAGTTGGACATTCATCAAAACTAGAAAAATCTCCACCACCGAAAGCGGCACCATTAAAATGACATTCCCCCTTACCTGAACCATTAAATTCACAAGGCATATACCAAGGTGCACCAGCAATCTGGTCACATAGCGTCTCGTTGGTGAATGCCAAATAATCTTCGCAATAAGTTCCCCCTATTGGAAGAGCAGAAACAGAATTATAACAACTAGGATCATAAGAAACTCCACAAGTACTTCCATTCCAATTACAACAAGTGTTCAAATAAGTGGCGGTAGAACACAAAGATTGATTTAAATCAGAACAAGATATCCCTCCATCACTCTCATGCCCATTACAAGTGGTTGCACCAGCAGTACATCCACTTATATTAGTGCAAGTAGCACTATCAGAATTAAAAAAGCCACAACTTGGATTTGATCCAAAAAAGAAATCATCAACAAATTCACAATTAGAACCAGTAGAATTCCAAGCACAAGGCCCAGCACTAGAACAATCGGTTTGTGTTGTAAAATCATTACAACCACTACCAAAAAATTCTCCACCTAAAGGATCACATAATTCTTCACCTGAACTATTTGTCCAAGTACACTCAATTCCAAAAGATTGATTATAAGTAGTTTCACAATAAGTTTGATTTGTGCCATCTGCATCAATACAAAAGAAATCACCACAAAAAGTTCCCCCAGAACCAGGATCTGTTTTCCAACTACAATTAGCTGCCCCGCATGCACTTTGACCTTCACTAGTATACTGCGGACAATTTTTCCATTCTGCCAAAACTAACCCAGAACTAAGTGATACTTCTTCTTGCACACCTATCGCAGCTCCAGTTAATAAACTTCCAGAACGTTTTTGTAAAACCTGTCCAGAATCATCTGAAACGTAAAATTCACCAACATAATAATTTAATCCAATTATGCCAACAATCAGTAGTATTGCAACAAAGAATATAGCTTTTTCATGCCCTTTCATATTTATCCACCCTTTTTTAGTTAACGATAATAATAATAATCGCAACGATTAAGTAAAGTTAACGAAGCGACATATATAAAGTTTTCCTAATATGGAACATAGTTCTATCTCTATAATTAAGCAAAAATCGTAAGAAAAAGTGCATTTAACCCCCCAAATAATAAAGATTTATAAACCCATTAAGCTTAGTTACCTACAGAATAAAAGAGGAGAAATGAAATTCAGATCAATTTCAAAATTTAATCTTAGAAACAAGACAGTTTTAGTTAGAACTGACTATAATGTTCCAGTAAGCAAAGGCAAGATTGCAGATAATGAAAAAATAAAATCTTCTTTAGAAACTATTAACATTCTTTTAAATCGAAATTGCAAGATAATTATTCTCACACATTTAGGAAGACCAAATGGAAAGGTTGTTCAAAAATTAAAGTTAAATGCTGTGTTTAAAGAACTTAAAAACTTACTTCCAAAAGAAAAGATAACTAAACTAGATGATTGTATTGGCAAAGAAATTAAGAGCACAATTGAAAAAGGTAAAAATAAACAAATCTTTTTGTTGGAAAATGTAAGATTCTATAAAGAGGAAAGAAATAACCATCCTGCTTTTGCTCATTCCCTAGCAAATTTAGCAGATGTTTACATTAACGATGCCTTTTCTGTATCTCATAGAAAACATGCTTCCTTAGAAGCAATTACTCATTTCTTACCTAGTTTCGCCGGCTTTGCTTTAGAAAAAGAAATGTTTCATTTGAACAAAGCATTAAATGCTTCTAAACCACGAGTTTGGATTTTAGGAGGAGCTAAGTTAGACAAAACAGACTTTATGTTACAAGCGTTAAAGAAAGCAGATAAAGTTTTAATTGGCGGAGCATTAGGGTTTCCATTTCTAAAAGCAAAAGGATATCGGGTTGGCCAATCCAAGATAGATTCTGCTTCTGTGATAAATGCAAAGAAGATTTTAAAAAAATGGTCATCTAAAAAAATGGTTCTTCCAGTAGATTTCTTAGTAACAGATAGATTAAGTCCTATGGCCAAAGTTAAAGAAAGAGACTACAACCAAATTGGAACTCATGAGATTGCTTTAGATATTGGTCCAAAAACAATTGAATTGTTTGAAAAACATCTAAGTAAAGCTAAAACAGTTGTTTGGAACGGGCCCTTAGGATACTCAGAATGGGTAAATTTTGCTAGAGGAACTAAAGAGATTGGAAGATTTCTAGGAAAGGTTAAAGCGTTTAAGTTAGTTGGCGGTGGAGAAACTTCAGAAGCAGTCCATAAATTTCATCTTTCCCATAACTTCACTTATGTTTCACCTAGTGGTGGAGCAACCATTATGTACTTATCTGGAAAAGAACTACCTGCAATAAAAGCTTTGGAACGTAATTATAAACAGAAGAAAAGGTTTAAATTATAATTCTTAATACTTGTTCTGAACTCCAAATAATTAAGCCTTAATCTCAATCTCTTTACCAAAAGCCAACCTGACTAGATTCTTAAACAATTCAACATTTCTAGAACGAACAGCAAATAAATTATTAATTTCTTCATCAATAACCTCAACTTCTTCTTGAATCTTTTCAACTTGTTTAGAAAAATGTTCCAAGCGATATCTTGCCTCTTCCAACTTAAGCACAAAATCCTTATCTGAAGGAGTAAACTCTTCAATTAATTGGTTATTCAAATATTTATACTCTTCTCTCAATTCTTCCAACTTTCCAGAATTAGCTAATCCAACAAATCCCATCAGAGTATCATTTTGTTGTGTAACCAAATTTAATTCCCCGGAAATAACTTGATTTTTAAGATTTCTTAAAACGCTGATAATAGCTAATCCCTCATCACCAAATAATGCATCTGCGGAATTTGATAAATAATCATTAATTAGTTTCTCATTTGGATTTTTCTCTGCATAAAGTTCTAATGCGGGTTTTACCTTTGAAAAAAGAATAATGACTTGATCTGCTAACTCTTCCTTCTTAACTGCAACCTCTTCCCTCTTATTTTTATCAACTACTGCCTTAAGATTATTAGGATTATCTCTTAGCGATTCTAATTCTTCTTGTTTTTGATTTGCTTTTTCTTTAACAAGATCTAACTTTTCCTGCTTAACTTTTAAGTCAGCTTGATATTTTCTAATCTTCTCTTGCAAGCCATCTAAAGTTTTAGCATTTTCTTTGATAGTTGATATTTTAGTAAAACCACTCTTAATGATTAACTCAGAGAAATCAGATTTTAGATTATTAATTTCTAACAATTCTTTCAATAGCGGATTCATCGCTTGACTTTTTTCTTCCCTAGAAAGAATAAATGAATAATTATAAGAAAAAGCACTTTCATTGATTTTTCTTTGTAATGGATCAATATTTTCTTGTACCTTTTTATTAATCTCTTGAATATTATCAAAATCTTCATAATTCTCAAATTGTAAAATCTCCAAGAATTTCCTAGTTTCATTAAAGATAACGCTAACATCCTGAGAACGATAATCCAAACCAAGAGCATGAATTTTCTTCTCCCAATCATCAAGTTTGCATTCAAGCATCCATCGTTTATCCTTAAGTTTGTTAATGTAATTAAGAAGGTTCTCTTTAAGTTTATGATTAATAATCAGATCTTGCTCTTGTTCGGTGGTCCAATCTTCTAAATCATTAATGTGAATTGCTGAATCATTAGCTTCTGCTGTTTCAACTTCAACTAATCCAATCTTTTCCAGAAAGTTAACTATCCACCCCATAACATTTCAAGGCAGAATGTCATATATAAGGATTTCTGTACTTGGAAATCTATAAAGATAAACTAATCAAATCATCTGCCCGCAACTATCTCAAAGATGTCTAAGTTCTTTAAAGGATGTTCCTTGCCTACGGTCCTTTTTGTTCTCACATCTTTAGCACAAATAAACTTTTTACCAAAATCCGTGTGTAATTTGTAAGCAAAATCTAATGCTGTAGTGTTTGGAGGCATTAAAAAACAGTCTGGCAAACATCTTCCTTCGGAATCTTCTAACTTAGAAACTCCGCCAGGGAAAATTGCCATATATTTTAATAATTCAAAAACGGCCTTATCTAAAGCAGCTTGGACACCAGTTCCTTGAAATTTATCCAAAATATTTGTTTTAATAAAACCTAAAGCTTGTTTTTGTTTCTCATTTAGTTTTTCTTCACCTAAAGAAGTAATTGTAAAGTTATCGTCTCCAGGAACATATTCAATAAGTCCTGCCTTGGAAGCTTCTCTTAATGCTAACTCAGATTCTGCTGAACAACCCACGAAGATTCTATCTGGAAATTCTATTTTTAACTTTTCTAAATTCTCTGCAGCTCCAGGAACATCAATTTTGTTACAAGCAATTAACATTGGCTTGGTTCTCTTTCTCAGATTAATTGCTAAATTCATTAATTCGCCATCAGTCCATTGGATTGGTTTCTCTTTATCAAGACCAAGTTTATCAACAATATCTTCAACCATATCTTCTGTAACGCTTAAGCCGGACAACTGTTTTGCTAGAGCAAGATGAATTTGTCCTTTTTCCTGTACAACTGTTCGGGAAAATTTATCCCAACCTTTCTTTAATATCCCTAAATACCACATGTCTAACTCTATTTCTAGGAATTTAACATCATTTGCAGGATCATAACTTCCAGGCTGAATTGATTCGCCTTTTTCATTAGTTGTTCCTGCAACATCTATTACATGAATCAGTACGTCAGCCTGCCTAAGATCATCTAAAAATTGATTGCCCATTCCCTTACCTTCATGAGCTCCAGGAACTAATCCTGCTACATCTATCATCTGTACTGGAACAAATCTGAACTCTTTTAACACAAAACCATTTCTGGGATTGGAAACTTTATCAAAATCTCTAGCGGGATCATTAACTTTAACAAACCCAACACCCTCGTTTGGCTTGATTGTAGCGAAAGGATAGTTCGCAATTTCTACATCTGCTAATGTGCTTGATTTAAAGAATGTTGACTTTCCTACGTTTGCCTTTCCAACTATGCCGACTATCATGTTCTGTCTATATTAGGCATTGGTTTTTATTTGTTTCGATACAAAAAGTTATAAACAAAAAGAAATTAAAGTAAAGTATGGAAGAAATCAATAAACTTAGGAAATTCTATGCCCTTAAAAACATTGAAAGGCAAGGAAATGTTGGAAGTAGAAAAGAAAGTTCTGCAGAACATTCATGGAGTTGCTTAATTCTCGCGGATTATTTTCTTACAACCATTAAAGAAAATCACTTAGATCGTTTAAAGGTTTATGAGTTATTAATGTATCATGATGTTGTTGAGATTGAATCAGGAGATGTTCCAATCCATCACGAAGAAAAAAGAGAAAATAAACAAGAATTAGAGTTAAAAGCAGCAAATAAACTAAAGGAAAGTTTTCCAGATGAGATTAAAGATAAATTTATGAAAATTTTTACTGAATTTGAAGAACAGGAAACAAGAGAAGCAAAGTTTGCAAAAGCCATTGATGCACTGGATGCCTTAATGCACTTTCTAGATGATAAAAAAGCATGGAAAGGCTGGACAGAAGAAATGGTTCGTAGATATCATGGAGCTTACGTTGAATTGTTTCCAGAATTAAAAGAATCTTTTGACAAAATGTTAGAATTCTGTAATAAAGAAGGTTACTTCGACCAATGATAATCAGAAAGTCTGTTGGAATAGTTCTGTTTCGAGAAACGAAAGGAAAAAGAAATTATGTATTATTAAAACATAACACAAAAGACCAATATTGGGGGTTTGCTAAAGGCACACCTGAAAAAAAAGAAACAGAATCAGAGACTGCAATAAGAGAAATAAAAGAAGAAACAGATTTAGAAAATATAAATTTGATCAACGATTTCAAAGAATCAACACATTATTACTTTGAAGAAGACAATCAAGAATACGATAAAACAGTAGTATTCTTCTTAGGAGAAGTTTTAGATAAACAAGATGGAAAAGTCTCTCATGAACATGAAGAATTAAAGTGGTTAAGTTATGAAAAAGCATTAAACCAAATAACTCATGATAATGATCGCAATTTGTTAAAAAAAGCTGAAGAAACAGTTATCTCAATCAAAAAAAGTCACAACACTTAAATATCACTTCTTAAAAGTAGTGTAATATGAGTCTCATTGATTTAATTATAAAAGCATCACAACAAAGTGATTTGGTATTATTAGATGCAAATGTTTTTTCTGAAGAATCTCAAGGAGATGGTTTATGTGAAAAATTATATGACATAAGAAGACCAAAGAACTTAGAACCTTTAGCAGAAGAGATTTCTTCATTAAAAGAAATGTGGACCTGGTATCATAATAACATCATCCATAATCCAAAAATAAAAACTACTCCTCTTGTTTTAGAAGAAATGAAAGAATTCGCTGAAATCATCACAAATTGTTATGAATGGCATTCTGGTTTTTATGGAGTAGAACCTAAAAAAAATAAAAAAATAAATAGGCGAGAAAAAATTCTTAGAACAATGGCTAAAGAAAGAGGAGTTACACACGAAGACTTACCCCAAGTTGTAAGAGATCTAGGAACCTTATCCCAATTAATGCATGAAACCATTAGAGACATTAGAGTTTACAAGGGTAATACTACAGAGATACCAAAAAAAAGTAATGGCGCTTCTGATGCAGATTATGAATTGGTTGAAGCCGCAGTAGGATACGTTGATTCTCATCCAGACAATCCAGACATTCAAGCAGAAATAATTTCTCTGGATAAGCATATACCTCAAATCATTCAAGGATATTTTAAGGACGAAGATAGGCCTTTATTAGAGTACGTAAGCTAAGCTTTCCCAATCTTAACTTCTGGATCTAAGCCAATATCTACAATAACTGTTTTATCTTTAAACTTCTCAAGCCCTTGTTTCAAATCATGAAAACAAACAATTAAATCAGCCTCACACGCCTTATCTTCAACTTCTCCAGTATCAGGGTCCATCCCAGAAGGTAAGTCTACAGCAACCTTAATCGCTTTTCCAGAATTAAATAAATCAATACCAAATGAAAAAGTTTCTCTTATTTTTCCTTTAACACCAGTTCCAAGTAAAGCATCAATAAAAATATAATTTAAACTCTTTTGTAAATGAATGTTCTCAAAATCTTCTTTATTCCTAATTTCTAAAATTGGAACAGTTTCTTTAATTTTATTATAATTTTGTTCAGCTTCTTCAGATAACTTCTCAAAATCTCCAAAGAATAATATCACAACAGAAACTTCTTCTGCAAAATAACGAGCGGCCACCAAACCATCTCCCCCATTGTTACCTTGGCCAGCAAAAATAACTACTTGATGTCCATCTAATCCATATTTCTCTTTAACAATTTCATAAACTGCTTTTCCCGCATTTTCCATCAATTCTTGAACAGAAGTTCCATTTTGAACTACTTGCTCTTCCAATGCCTTCATTTCAGCTGCTGTTATCATAATAATCCTCTATTGAATGGTTCTTTATAAAAATTATGGCCATTTCCTTATTGATTCAATTTAAAATTAGTCATAACCTTTTTATATCCTAGAAAAGTACTTATTTCTATGAAAGCAATTATAATAAAGAACTTAACTAAGGAATTTAAAGCCAAACAAAAAGAAGCAGGAGTAAAAGGCAGTATTAAAAGTTTGTTCAAAACAAATTATAAGCACATCAGCGCCGTAAACAATATTTCTTTTGAAGTTGAAAAAGGAGAAACGGTTGGATTTATTGGACCAAATGGTGCAGGTAAAAGTACAACTATTAAAATGATGACAGGGATACTCTTTCCATCCACTGGAGAAATAAAAGTATTAGATTATAATCCTCAAAAACAACGTAAAAAGTTGGCATACAACATTGGCACAGTTTTTGGACAGAAACCACAATTGTGGTATCATCTGCCCGCAATTGACACATTTAATTTATTTGCTAAGATTTATGATCTCAACCAAAGAGAGTATCGAAAAAGATTGAATCGGCTAATCAAAGTGTTTGAAGTTGAAGAATTTCTTAAACAGCCAGTAAGAAAACTTTCTTTAGGCCAAAGAATGCGTTGCGAAATGATTGCTTCCTTATTACATAATCCAAAAGTTTTGTTTTTAGATGAACCAACTATTGGAATGGACATAATAGCAAAGAAAAGGATTAGAGAATTAATTAAAATTTTAAATGAAAAGGAAGGTGTTACAGTAATCTTAACATCTCATGATTTAGAAGATGTAGAACAAGTCTGTAAAAGATTAATCATAATTAATAAAGGCACGATTGTTTATGATGGGTCAACAAAAGAAATACGTAATAGGCATTTAAAATATAAGGTCGTCCAAGTAATTCTTAACAATAAAGTTTCTTCCTTAGGGTTAGGATTAAAAGGAGTTAAGACAGTCTTTAAAGGAAAGTTCCGTCATGTTATTGAGGTTGACACTTCAAAATACTCAATACAACAAGTTGTTAAGAAAATAGTTTCAAAACATGATGTAGAAGATATTAATATTCTTGATCCCCCAATTGAAGAAGTGATTAGTAGAATATACAAAGAATAATGGGATTTACAAAATACTGGGAATCTGCAAAGATTAGCTTTAACAATAATTTAATGTATAAAGCAGACTTTCTTGCAAACTCCTTATTTATTGGACTAATTATATTTATCTTTACTAATTTGTGGAAAGTTGTTTATTCTACTGAATCTGGAATAATTGAAGGATTTACTATAAACATGATGATTTGGTATTTTCTTCTAACAGAATCTATCGTAACATCTCCAGGAAAAGTTATTGAAACATTTGGAGAAGAAGTTCAGTCTGGAGAAATTGCTCATCAATTAAACAAACCATATAATTATGTGTTGTTTAAATACTCTTCAAATATTAGCGAAACAATATTAAGATTCTTTTTCACTTTTTCAATTGGTGCAATAATTGCACTTACGTTTGTAGGAGGTATTATAGTTGATTGGAAAACTCTTCCCTTTATTGCAATAGTGATTTTCTTAGCATTAACATTGCATTTTTGTATTATGGCATTATTAGGAGTTTTTGTGTTTTGGATGGAAGATGCCAAAGCATTAAGTTTTTTATACAATAAATTAGTCTTTGTAATTGGAGGAATGATTCTCCCATTAGAAATATTTCCGCCTTGGTTAGCTAAGATCAGTGCAGTTTTACCATTTAGTTATGTGGCATATCATCCCGCAAAACTATTTGTAATGTTTAGCTGGGATTCATTTTTCAAAGTAGCGTTGACAGAAATTGCTTGGATTGTTGTAACAATAGGGTTAATTGCAATATTTTATAATTTTTTTATCAAGAAACTAAGCATAAATGGTGGTTAATTAAAATGGCAACAAGACAAAATTTAGAATTGTTTAAGGAATACATTAAAGTAAACATTTCTATGGCTTTAGAATATCGATTTAGTTTTGTAGTTCAAACAATTACTATGGTTTTAAATGATTTAGTCTGGATATTGTTCTGGTGGATTTTCTTTTCAAGATTCGAAATAATTAATGGATGGACCATGCAACATATGATTATGCTTTATGCGTTGTTAACATTCTCTTATGGCACGGGAAGTGTTTTCTTTGGAAATAAAAGTCATCTCTCAAGTATCATCTCAGAAGGAAGATTAGATTTTTATTTGAGCTTACCAAAAAATATCTTGTTCCACACATTAATCAGTCGTTCAAACTGGTTTGGTTTAGGAGACATAATTTTTGGTTTAACGATGGCGGGCATTGTGTTAAGTATTAAGCAGTGGCCATTATTTTTATTGTTAAGTATAATATCAGCAACAATCCTAATTGCCTTCGCAATATTAGCCCATTCATTAGCATTCTTTTTTGGAGAAGCTAGTGAAACGGCTAGAAGTTTAAACATGGGAATTACTACCTTAGCCAGTTATCCATATAACATTTTTGGAGGAGCAGTAAAAGTAATTATGTTAACTATTCTTCCAGCAGGGTTTATCACAGGAATTCCCGTAGAATTGTTATATGATTTTAATTTAATAGGGTTATTATCAACGTTAGGATTTGCAATTTTGTTCTTAACAATATCTGTACTTGTTTTCTATAAAGGGCTAAGAAAATATGAATCTGGAAGCATGATTACTACTAGGATTTAACTCTTTTCAGCAATTACAATAACTATCTCATCCCTAACCAGTAGTAAACTATTTAAAAGAAAGACATATTTTCATAATTATGGGTAAAGCAAGTAGAAAGAAAGGAAATAAACTTGAAAGAGCATTAGAAAATGTAGATGCTATTGTCTTAGTTCATCCCGCATTTGATTTAAGAGATTTAGGAGCCTACAACAAATCCCCAGAGTCTTACGTTGAAGGATTAAGACAAATGAATGCTGCTGCTCAAAAACAAGGAAAGCCAATTTACGCTATCCCCTATACTTCTAATCACTTAACTCTTCTTCCTCCAGAGATTATTGAACCTTGGAGCATACTTAATCCCAGGATGTATGATATGATGCCAAACCAAGGATTACAAACCCTTTCTAAAGAGTTAAATCGAGAAATTACCCAACTAACAATAGCTCTGGGAGGAATATACGAAACTGCTTGTGTAGCAGGGTGGGGACAAACCTGTTTTCAAAGATATGAAGGCAGACACATTAGAGAAGAATTTAAAGAAAAAATTGAACTTGTCCGACCAATGATCCCATTAAAAGGACTTTCTGCAAAGGTAATTCACACAATAACAAGAGACAAAGTTTAAAGAAAGAATTACTTGCTCTTTTCAGCAATTATCAGGACCATTTCATGTTTATGTTCTTTACTTTCGCCATGCTTTCCTAAAGGAGTTGAGAATTCTTTATAATCTAAAATTTTCCAATCCTTGTAAAATAATTTAAGTTCATCTTTTTCAAACTTGTATGGAACATCAGAAGTATCTTTTTCGCTAAACACTGCAATAATATTTAACCCATTCTTTCTAGTCATTTTCTTCATCTTAACAACTGCTCTTCTAACAGAATCTTTTTCCATAAGATGTAATGTTGAATTAGAAATAATAACATCAAATCTATTATCAGGATAATAATCTAAGAAGTCTCCAGCTAATGCTTCAACAGTTAACCCTTTTTCTTTAGCCAACTTCAAACATTTATTTACAGCAATTTCTGAGAGATCTACTCCAGTAACTTGAAAACCTTTTTCAGCTAAGAATAAAACATCTCTGCCTTCTCCCATACCTACATCTAAGACTAATCCTTCTTTCCTATGCTTAAGAAGCTCCTTAGCTGCAGTAGAAGGTTCTATGCCCCATAGCAACTCTTCTTTACCATACTCTTGATCATAAGATTTAACCATAGTTGAGAATAAGAAACATGGTTTAAAAAACTATCTAAAGAAAGTAATAAACACCAATACTAACTAAGAATCCAATAATAGAACCAATTGTAACCTGTAAAGGAGTGTGGCCCATAGCAAAGTGAGTTTCTCCTTTCATTTTTAACTTGCTCATCATTTGGTTGATAACAATACCTTCCTGACCAGCAGTTCTTCTAACGCCATATGCATCTCTAATTACTACCATAGCAAAAACTAAACTAATTGCAAACGCCGTTGATGTTCCTTCTTGCAAATAAATGATTGTAGCCAGGGAAATAACAAATGCTGAATGTGATGAAGGCATTCCACCAGTAACAAAGACATCTTTAAATGCTAATGTTTTATGCCTAAAGTAGAGGATAATTAATTTAACTAATTGAGCACCAAATCCTGCTAATAATAAAGCCAATATTATTTTGTTCATAGTAGAATCATAATCTTGGAGTTTATATATTTTGTTTATTACTTGCCAGAAGAGATGCATTAAGTTTAATTCATTATCACTTAAAAAAATATAAAATACCAGCAACAAGAGCAAAACTATAAAAACCAAAAGAGATTACATACATCAAAAGAGATGAAAACTAAACATAAAATTTGGGGATACGTTGCACTGGGCATCCTACTAATAGTAATGGCCGCCTCAACATACTTCACCCCAGGATTTGAAAAATTTACTTCTCCAGAATATATTAGAGATCTTTTAATTGCGTTAGGAAACTGGGGATACTTAGTTTTCATTGTCTTGTTAATTGTTTCAATCTTATCTCCAGTACCAGCAACACCAATAATTCTTGCAGGAGGCTATGTTTATGGTCTAATTACTGGAAGCTTATTATCATTAGTTTCAATCATAATAGGAGGAAGTATTTTATTTTCACTTATTAAAAAGATTGGAGAACCGCTACTAAGAATGTTTGTTGACGATCACCACATTAAACATTTCAGACATCTCTTAAAAAAGAGAGGGAAAGTGGCAGCATTAATATCATTTATCATACCATTATTTCCAAGTACTTCAATTATGCTAATTGTAGGAATGACAGGAGTTAGTTACTTAACTTTTGTTACCTTAGTTATTCTCGGACACATTCCAAGGTTCTTAATAATAAACTCTTTTGGCGCAGATTTACATACGGGATTAACAATTAAAACTGTTATTGTTGCTTCTTTAGGAGTTGTCCTAATTTTAGTTGCTGCATTTAGAGTTCCTTTAAGGAAATTCTTATTTAAGGAGTTAAAAGAACTAGAAAATGAAGCAATAGCTGTTGAAGGTTTTGTTGAAAAAGAAGTTGGAATTAAAAAGAAAAAATAATCATTTCTTCTTAATTTTCTTAATTTTTTTAGTTTTCTTAAACTCAAAGTCAATCATTATTGGTAAATGATCCGAGAAATTAAAGTGTAAAATGGAATATTTATTTACTTTAAGATCAGAAGAAGTCAAGATATAATCTAATCTCAGATGGGGATGCCACGCTGGTTCTGTAAATGGAACAGATTCTTTATCCAATGCGATCTTATCTTTGAGATGAGTTTTGGTTAATAATTTCTTTATTTCCTCTACTCCATGAAAAGTATTAAAATCGCCCATAAGGATTACAGGATTTTTAATTTTATTAACAATCTTAACTAATTCATCAATTTGCTTTGCCCTCGTTTCTCCGCCTAAAGCAAGGTGTGCAGCTAACAATGTTACTGGTTTTGGACAATTAACCGTTGCCTCAATAATCATACGTTTAGTGCCTTCATGAAAAACGTGATATTTGATATTAGTTAATTTGTAACGAGAAATTATTGCGTTTGCTTGTTTATTTAAAATTGGAACATGATGAAATAGTCCTGCAAATCCGTTCATGGGATACTTAACCTTTTCAACAAAAGAGCGCATACCCATTTCTTTTTCTATAAACTTAACTTCATCCCTACCTCTGCTTCTTAAAGAGCCAGTATCAACTTCAATTAATGTAAGAATATCAGGTTTAAGTTTTTTCAACGTTTTAATAATTCTTTGATCAAGATTCTTTGGCGGAAAGAAAATTTTCCATAACTTAAGGTATTGATACCATTTTCCTGGAATTCCTTCACAATATTCAATATTATAACTTATTACTCTTACCATAAATGAAGTAAAGAAAAAGAGTATAAAAGACTTGTTAATTACTATTAAGAAGTATTTTATTTAAGTATACCATAACTGCAGACGTAATCGAGGATTTGGAATTTTACTTTAAAATTCCATAACCAATAAGTCTAAACCTATCTCCAACTTTTCTAGAGATTGTAATTCTATCTCCAGGATTTGCTGCGATTGGTTTTTTAAGAATACAAGTGGTATTTTTCTTAGAAGGATCTAATACCACTCCAACAGTAGCAGCAGAATTAACATTAAGCATTAAAATTTCATTCTTTGCTAATGGTTTAACTTCAATATCTTCCTTAGCACCAACTACTCTTTCAAGTAAATTAGTAGTTAAAGAAATTTGATTATGAACTGGAGGCAACTTTCCAGGTAATCCAACTAACGAACCAGTTAAGGAATCAGATTTTACAATAGTAGGGTCTAATGAAGTTGAAAAGGCCATACTTCCTCCTGGATGAATCTCTTCCACAGGAACACCACCAGAAAAAATCTTGATGATTGTAGTTTTTAGTGATTTCCAAACTTTTTTGTTCTTCTCTTCAACCATGTAACCAGGAACAATTTCAATTTCATCTCCAACTTTAAAAATTCCTTGTTTAACGGTCCCACCTAAAACACCGCCAACTAAATCTTTAGATTTACAGCCGGGCTTGTTAATATCAAATGATCTTGCCACTAACATTAAAGGTTCTGCTTTCAAATCTCTCTTAGGAGAAGGTATAAATTCTTGAACCGCTCCCAATAAAGCATCAATATTTACGTTTGCTCTAGCTGATATAGGAACAATTGGAGCATCTTTATAATCAGTTTCTGCTAAAAAATCTTTAATTTGTTGATAATTCTTTAATGCTTCTTCATGTGAAACTAAATCAATTTTATTTTGAACAATGATAATATTCTTAATGCCAGAAATTTGTAAAGCCATTAAATGTTCTTTGGTTTGAGGTTGAGGACATTTTTCATTAGCCGCAACCATTAAAACGGCTCCATCAACTATTGCAGCCCCACTAAGCATTGTAGCCATTAAAGACTCGTGCCCAGGTGAATCAACTAAAGATATTTTTCTTAAGAATTTTGCATCTCCATTACATTTGATACATTTTTCTTTTGCAGTATAATAACCACATTTCTCACAATGATAGATTGAAAAGTCAGCATAACCTAAACGAATAGTAATACCTTTCTTCATTTCTTCAGAATGAGTATCTGTCCATTTTCCAGAAAATCTTTCTGTTAAAGTAGTTTTACCATGATCAACATGCCCAACCAGAGCTAAATTTAATTCTGGTTGAGTAGATACTTTCTTGATAGATTCTTTTTTAGAAGATTCTTTGATAGTTTCTTTAGTAGATTCTTTCGTAGTTTTCTTAGTTTCTGCCTTCTTAGCCATTAAACAAGTATAAAAGAGGTTTATTTATAAAGATTTGGGGTTGTATAATAGCAATGGACTTTCCAACCCTAAAATCAGATACAATCTTAGCACCAATGGCAGGCGTTACAGATGTAGCTTTTAGACTATTATGTAAGAAATATGGCGCTTCTTTAACAGTTACAGAAATGATCTCAGCTAATGCTCTTGCAAGAAATAATCAAGCTACGATAAAGATGATTGATGTGGTTGAGGAAGAAAAGCCAAGAGTAATTCAGCTATTTGGCCAAAATACAGAAAGTTTAGTCCAAGCAGCAAAGTTTTGCGAAGATAAATGTGAGATTCTAGATTTAAACTTAGGTTGTCCAGCTGCTAAAATCATCAGACAAGGTTCTGGTTCTGCATTATTACAAAGACCAACTAAAGTTAAAGAAATTGTTGAAGCCTTAGTTAAGGCTGTAAATATTCCAGTTACCGTTAAAATCAGATTAGGAATTAGAAAATCTAACATTAATGTTGTTAAAATTGCCCAAATTTGTGAAGAAGCAGGTGCAAAATTAATTGCGGTACACGCTAGAACTCAAAAGCAAGGATATACTGGAAAAGCAGATTGGCAATGGATTAAGAAAGTTAAGGAATCAATAAACATTCCAGTTGCAGGAAACGGAGATGTTAAAACAGTTGAAGATTATATCAAAATGAAAAAAGAAACTAGTTGTGATTATGTAATGATTGGCAGAGGAACAATGGGCAACCCTTATTTGTTTAAACAAATTGAAGATTATAATCTTACTGGAGAATATAAACAACGAGATAAAGCACAACAAATCCAAGATTTCTTTGAATACCTAGAATTAGCAGAACAATATAATATCAATTTTAATAATATTAAGTTCCATGCCCAAGCTTTTACAAAAGGCATTAAAGGTTCTACAATATTAAGAGATCAATTATCAAGAGTAAAAACTGTTGAAGAAATTAAGAAAATAATGCTCGCAGCACAATAATACTTTTATATCTTTTCTATATTTCATTAACCAATGATTCTTGAAAATTATCTGAAAGATTATTATCAGCATAAAGAAAATAATTTGATAGAACCAAATCCGCCAAAACCAACTTTCTCAGATTGTTATACAGGAGTTCCAATTACAGAACTATTGCTAACAAAATGGTTCAAGTTAGAATATGGATGGAAATACGAACAGAGATAAATTTATTTCTTCTTCCTTCTAACTGCTTTCTTAACTCTACTGGCCATAGATTCTTTTTTTCCACAAACACCACAGATTTTTTTCTGAACTCTCTTCTTAATAACTTTCTTTATTTTGGTCAACTCTTTTTTGTTTGTCAATCCAGTCTTAACTAATGCTGCTTCAAAATGGCCTTGTGCTTTCCCTAAAACATCTTTACTAACTTTCTCAGAACTAGCAACTAATTCTCTTGCCAACATCAAGCTTTCTTTTTCATTAAGTTTCAGTTCTTTTTTAACTTTCCCGGCAACTTTCTTTGCTTCTGCCAAACTTAATATTCCCAAGCCAAAACCAGTTTTAACCGCTTTCTTAACCATGTCTTTCATTTTTATACACCTCAATTTTTTTATAATTTTCAATAACGACTTTTATTTTTCTTGTGCGAGATTACAAAGTAAAGTAATAATATTAAAGTAGCAATAATCATTATTGTACTTAAACTTAACCCAAACAACTTTTGATAACCTTCTAAATATAGTAAAAAAAATGATGCTAATAATAAAACTAAAACCATTAGCCCCATATTATGATTATGTTGATACTCTTCAATACGTTCTTCAATCTTTTCTTCTATATGTCCTTCCATCTCTTCAATCTTTTGATTGTTAACTGGAGATGGACAGACTTTCTCTTCTTCAAGTTTCTCAATAATCTTAATAATGTGTTCTGGAAACTCTAACAGCAATTCCTTATGATCCAATAAACTTTTGCCGATAGTTTTGATTATTTTAATAGGGGAAAGTTTTTCTTTAAGATATGTTTCATAAAACATCTTAAATCCTTCTCTAACACTAAATTGTGGATATAATTTCATCCCTAATCCTTCCGCCTGATAAACAGCTTTAGCCATTAAGATCTGGTTAGGATCGTAAATTACTCCATAACGTGCCCCTAAACTTAAAATTTCATAAATGCCATTACCAACGCTTTTTTCTGCAATTGAACCGCCATAAACTTCCTTCATAATCTTAATCCCTTTTTCTTTAAATTCTTCAATATGACCATTACGAACTTCTTTAGCCATACTTAATATGATTTCAAAACTTTTATTGGCATCACCATTAGGAATAGATTTAATAAAATCAATAATCTTTTTACGATCTTGTTCTGAAAGTTCACCAACAATACCATAGTCAAGATAAACTAACTTTCCACTTTTCAAAACAAAAATATTTGCAGGGTGAGGATCAGCATGGAAAAATCCAGCAATTAAAGCTTGTTGTAATATTGAGGTAAAATAAGTTAAAGCAATTTTCTTTTTATTAATATGAAATTTTTTCAATGCTGAAAAGTCATCAATCTTGGCTCCTTCAATAAATTCAAGAACCAAAACCTTTCTAGAACAATATTCTGAATATACTTTTGGAATTTTAACATTGGGATTAATCGCCATTGCTTCTTTTAATCTTAAGGCGTTCTTTGCTTCATTCTTAAAATTAATTTCTCTACGGGTCCATAATGCAAACTCCTTAACAACATCAACTGGCCTAAAGTTCCTTAATTTTGGAAGATATTTCTCAATATGTTTAGCAATAAAAAATAATATGTCCAGATCAGCATCAATAATTTCTTTAATATTTGGTCTCTGAACTTTTACAGCTACAACTTTTCCATTCTTTAGAATCGCTTTATGAACCTGAGCAACTGACGCGGAGGCAATTGGAACTTTATCAAAACGTTTAAACAACTTGTTTATTGGTTGACTTAATTCTGATTCAACAATCTTCTTAACTTGACTAAAACTAAAACTGGGAACATGATCTTGCAATTTCTCAAATTCTTTACAAAATTCTAAAGGAACCAAATCTGGCCTTAGCGATAATAATTGCCCTAACTTGATAAATGTCGGCCCAAGCTGTTCAAATGCCTTTCTTAAATGAATTGCTTGAACTTTCTTACGAGTAGAAGTTAATTTAGAACCAATACGTTTTGTCCAAGGTAAATGCACATGTAATTTTGTTCTTGATAAGTAAAATCCAAAACCTTCTTCAAAGAAAACTGTTAATATCTGCCTAAATCTATTAATGTCTTTAATATCTTTACTTAGATTCACAGTACATTGACCTCTTTTTTATGATAGAGATAAAGAATATTAGATATATAAGGGTTTTGTATATCTTAAAAAAAGAATAAGTAATTATCAAAAATAATAAATTTAAAAAAAGTTAATAAAACTAATCTTCTTGTTGTTTTAAACGAGTCATGTAACCAGCAACAACGTTTCTCATCTTTTTACTTCCAACGCTAGTATAACTGTTAGTTACTTCTTTATTCTTAACAAAATCAGTACAAAACTTTTCTCCATGAATCTTCAATAATTCCTTGGATTTCCGTTTGATGAATGTGGTTTTAATTCTTCCCATTATAGTTTCATCAAGATTCCAGCCGATTTATAAACTTTTCCATAATATCCCCATATATTCTCCAGTATACCTTTTCGTAATATTTATATATTAATCACTCTTTACTAACTAAATGGTTATTTTAATTGATCAGTTCAATCTGCCAGAGGACATTTATAAGATCATTTTTGCTACAGAACAACAAGAAATAGTTGGTAAAATGTTGATTAAGTACATGTGGGACAATGGAGGAGAGATTGGAAAGACAGAAATGGGACTGTTTGCCACTAAATTACATGAAGGAGAAACAATAAAATCTAAAGGCCGATCGCCATTAGATAAAGAAATCAGAATTTCATACAACAAAAGACAATTTTATGATAGAATTCTTACCCCAATGCGAGGCATGGGCCTAATTGATTATGATTTATATAAAAAAACTTATAGAGTTTCTGATAAATTCAATAAACTAATGATCAAAATTGGTTTGACCTGGCTAAGAGAAATAGATAGAAATAAGAAATAAAAAAAGAAAAATTAAAAAGTGTTGTTCTCAACACCCTCAACTTTTGGAGCAGCTTCGGAACTTCCCAATCCAGCTTTCAAAGCTTCAACCTTATCTAAATTCTCCCAAGTGAAATCAGGATCGTTTCTACCAAAGTGGCCATAAGCAGCAGTCTTCTTATAGATTGGTCTTCTCAATCTTAGATGTTCAATAATTGCTTTTGGTCTAAAGTCAAAGTTCTTTTCAACTAAAAAAACAATTTCATCTTCTGAAAGTTTACTTGTTCCAAAAGTGTTAACTAAGATTGAAACTGGTTTTGAAACACCAATAGCATAAGCAACTTGCAATTCACACTTCTCAGCTAATCCAGCAGCAACAATGTTCTTTGCTACGTACCGAGCATAATAAGCTGCAGAACGATCTACCTTACTAGGATCTTTTCCTGAAAATGCACCACCACCATGACTTCCGTGTCCACCATAAGTATCTACAATTATTTTTCTCCCAGTAACACCTGCATCCCCTACTGGACCGCCGATAACAAATTTTCCAGTTGGATTAACAAAGTAGTTAGTATTTTCATCAATCCATTCTGCACAAATTGGCTTAATTACTTTCTCAATCATATCTTGTCGAATAGTTTCCAAGTCAACGTCAGGATGATGTTGTGTACTAATTACAACAGTTTCAACTCTTTTTGGTTTGCCATTTTCGTATTCTATCGTTACTTGAGATTTCCCGTCTGGTCTTAAGTACCAAACTTCTCCTCTTTTACGAGCAGACGCTAATCTTTGACATAATTTATGTGCCAATAAAATTGAAAGTGGCATAAATTCTGGAGTTTCGTTGGTTGCATAACCAAACATTAATCCCTGATCACCTGCTCCTTGTTCATCATATAATCCTTCTCCCTCGCTAACTCCTTGAGAGATGTCTGGAGATTGTTCAGATAATGCTGCTAATACTCCACAAGTACTTCCTTCAAATCCATAATCTGGTTTATCATAACCAATTTCTAGTACAGTGTCTCTAACAATTTTTTGCACATCAACATAAGTATTGGTAGTAACTTCTCCTGCCACTACAACAAATCCTGTTTTAGTTAAACATTCCACTGCTACCCGAGCATTTGGATCCTTTGTGTAAATTGCATCTAAGACTGCATCTGAGATCTGATCACACATTAAAGATACTCAATAGAACTAACTATTGAATTTTATCCGGGTGACCCTCAGTAACACTCTCAGAGGTAAATAGGCACTTATTTTTTGTGTTCATTTTTTTCCTCCAACATTACTTGGTAATGTTCAAATTTTCTTTTTAGATAGATGTTTGAATCTGAATAAATTAGTTTAGCTAACTTTTCTCCTCGTGAACAAGAATATCGAATTATTTTTGTGTTTTCTCCGATTTTTCTAATATTAGCTTTAACTCCAATTAGTTTATCAACAGTTTCAACAAAACCTTGGCAAAACTTTTCTGAACCAGAAGAGATTGTAATTTCAAAATAAGGACTCTTTGCCCGTTTTACATATCTAACGTGGCCGTCTCCATCAATAATCCCTCGAATAAAATGTTTTAATTGTTCCCGAGGAAGAAATTCGGGAAAATCAATAACTAATGATTTTCTAGGTACAACACCAAGCCCCATCAGCTTTAAACAAAGGACTTTACTATTTGCAATTAAACGATAAGAATTGGTTTTCATTGAATAAAGTAATGGTTTTGTACTGAATAATAATTTACGAATATTTTCCAAATGATCTTTATCCTTAGCAGATGCTGTGATTGTAAGTGCCCGATAACCTTTCTTTGGATTCCAAGCTACATTTCCATCAGCATAGATTAAACCAAGAATGTAAGAAGAATTTTCATTAAATTCATTAAAGAATTTTTCATTAACAATATGTCTTTTATGTTTAAATCCTAATTCCTTAGCCCAACGGTTAATTGTAGTTCTCCCAATGTTTAATTGATTAGCAATTTCTCTTTGTGAGACTTTTCCTAAGTGGGACTTAATAAAAGGTAGAATTTCTTTCTTTTTATTAGTTGAAATTGTTTTTCCCATATTCATGGCCCAAAAATTTGGGGAAAAAGTTTCATTATGAAAAGACATAATTACCTCGTTTATAACTTTTTAGGAGGAGCTCACTTGTAAATAAATGTTTATTTGCCATTTTTATTTTCCTCCATTTATGGAATCCTATGATATCCCACAGGTTTATTATTATCAAATAAATGCACTCCATTAATATGATCACCACGATCAGGAGTAGCGTGATTATACCGTTGGGCCAATTCAGTTACTGTTTCTAAAATACGTCCATTATTGCCACCATATTCTGCAGCAATCCTCAAGCCATAAACAACTTCATGATGTGGCACAGATTTAGCACCATCACCATCATCTCCTAAAAAACCATCTAAATTTGCAAGAATACCTCTGCCCACATTTCTTCTTTCATCTACTGGGGATTTACGAACTTCTTTACAATCAAATGTTAATACCAAATCCAAAACAGGTTGGAATAAACCCATATTAATTACCTCCGTTAATAGTATCAGAATAAAGATTACGATATATAAACCATCCTGAAAATAATATTCCAATAGGAATATTTATAAAGAAAGTATATTCTTTAGGATATATGAATGAATTAGAACAAATTAAGTTATTAAGAAGAAAGTTAGGATTGGGACAAAAAGAACTAGCAGACAAAGCAGGAGTATCACAAAGTTTTATTGCTAAAATAGAGTCTAATAATATTGAGCCCACGTACAACAAAGCAAAAAGGATTTTAGAAGTTCTTCAGGAAGAAGAAGGCAAAATGGAGTCTGTTGCAAAAGAACTGATGCATAAAAAGATTGTTTTTGCAAACCCAAAAGAAAATGTTCATATTATTATTAAAAAAATGAAAAAGCATGGAATCTCACAAGTTCCAGTAGGTAATAAAAACCAAGTAGTTGGAATTATTTCAGAAGCCACAATCTTAAATAATTTTGATAAAAACTTAGCAAATAAGAAAGTTGAACAGATTATGTCTGAAGTGCCCCCAATAATTTCATTAGATACTCCAAGAAAAGTCATTCTCGAATTGTTAAAAGTTTTTTCTCTAGTTTTAGTAGGTAAACAAGGAGAAATCAAGGGCATTATAAGTAAAAGTGACTTGCTAGAAAATATATAATTTGAATAGAAGAAGAAATAAAAAGATTATTCAATCTTTTCTAATAACTCGTTTACGACATCAGTATCATTCAAGATAAAAAGATGTACTCCAGGACAACCAAAGTCTTTTAGTTTCTTAATCATTTCTGTAGTATAATTAAGACCAAATTCTCTTGCTTTGATCTCATCATCTTCTCTCTCTTTCAAACCTTCAAGTAGCCCGGCATTAACTTTAATCCCAAAAAACCGTTCTATGGACTCTGCTTGAGAAAAACTCATCAATGGCCTTACCCCCGCAAGTACGGGTAATTTAATCCCTGCAGTTCTTAAATGATTAACATAATCTTTATA
>Ga0233431_1000617_pt1 | contig 74590 bp, 26 predicted proteins | sample SI_118_April2016_FD_179867 | JGI IMG/M metagenome (GOLD analysis project Ga0233431, IMG submission 179867) | Seawater microbial communities from Saanich Inlet, British Columbia, Canada - SI_118_April2016_200_MG | ecosystem: Environmental > Aquatic > Marine > Inlet | place: Canada: British... | reverse complement strand
CTCCTGGAGGTGGGTTTCCGGTGTCTTCGTCAACACCATAGATCCCCATTTTCCAGAGGCACCGCAAGTGACAATGTGGCAGAACACGGCTGATTTTCCGCCGTTTTTATGCAACCAGAGGGTTTACCCGTTCCCCATCGACCACCCGTGCGATCCGGGCATGCTCTCGATTCGTCACCGCCTCCAGAATGCCAAAGGAGGTTTTCCCCTCGGTCTTCCCCGTCAGCTTGACCGCACCCAAAACCGTCGTCGCCTCCGAGCGCTCCAGTTCCTCGGCATCCCCCGGAATGCCAAAACGGCCCGGAGATCGCCCGATCCGGCGCGAGTGGAACAGATTGTAATCACCGCTTTGGAAGATCGAAGCTCCTTCGACGAAAAACGGCCGCTGCTCCCCGAAGAAATCCTCAAATGCCGTCAAATTCAGAGTAGCTGGATCCGCTTCGACCTGGCCAAAATCTGGATTGATCGTCGCATTCAGCGAAATGCTCGATGTGAGGCCATAGCGCACATCCGCTCCGATCCGGCCGGAGTAGTCCTGCCCGCCGTCGACGATGGCACGCCCCATGCCATAGGGAACGATACTCAAATGCAGCGGAGGATGGATATCCCGAATCCCCTCCAATCTCCCGAACTGCGACACCCACCCCGGCTGATCCCTGGCGATCAGGCTCCAGTGGTCGACTTCCTGTTTGCGACTGATGTTCCGCTCGATATTAAACCCCCAGATATACTCCTCCTTGGGGCTGAACCGCAGCACGTGGTAGGGAATCCTAAACTCGGCGACCCAGCCGCGGGAATCTATAGCCGTTTCCACCTCCCACACCCCATCCCACGCAGAGTCCTCATTCCGGTCGTTCGAGTACACGCCGTCGTTTACCGAACCGGAAACGTAGGCGGTAAACCAGAATCCCGTCTGGCGATCGTAGTGCGGGTCGAGGCCTATCGAAACCCGATCCGCCTCGAGGTCTCCATCCCGCCGCGTCAGGCGGGAGACAATCCCCTCTGGATCGCTGTCGTAGCAGCGAATGCCGATATAGAGCGCCTCCTCATCGTAGACGATCTGAAAGGCCGTCCTCTCGGTCACCTCTACCCCTTCGATCGGATCGCGCTGCAGAAAGTCATCATAAATCGGCGCCTTCTTCCATGCCTCATCATCGAGAACCCCATCGATACGAGGCGGCGTGTCCGTACTCCGAACCGCCATCGCCATCTTATCCGAACTGCTGGCCTGCGCAGAGTTCACTACGAGACCGAAGTTGATGCATAGAGCCAGACAAATCGCCAACGCCCTCAAAATACTTCTCATCGCAAATCCCTCACTGTCACATTGATATCGATGGAAAAGCTATGCGTGCTTCTTTTTGCTCGCTCTCCGAGCAGATAAAAATCTTACCAAAAATCAACCGACCCGGTAGCGCTCCACCACTTCCATATCCAGTTCGACGCCCAGTCCCGGTCCTTCCGGTACCGAGAAATGTCCCTTATCGAGCGCCAGACTGCCGCTCAGCACATCGGCGACCCGGACAAAAGGCAGCTCATCACAGGGCAGAGTGGCATTCGGGATGGTCGCCTGCAGATGGACCGAATAGGCGGCCAGCACGCCCAGGCACACCCCGCCCATCTGCACCCACACCGGAACGTCATCGGCCGCAGCAATGGCGGCGGCCGCCTTGATCTCCTGCGCACTGCCCCCCAGATTCGCGTAGTCGATGCACCCCGCCTTGAGCGCTTCCAGCACGTCGCGCCCCTGGCACGGCCGGGCTCCCGCCGCCTGCGGCGCCCCGAAGTGCAGCGCCATGGGGATATGCGTCTTCTCACGCAGGAGCCGGTACCAGTCGAGATGCTCTTTTAGCATCGGATCCTCGAACATGGCTACCGTCCCGAACGGCTCGAGTTCGGCGGCCAGCCGCGATGCACTATGGAGGTATTTGAACTCGGTATTCGGATCCACCCCCACCGTGTAATCGGGCCCGGCCGCCTCCTTCATCAGGCGCACCGTCTCGACGATATTCCACGAACGCGCCTTGAGCTTGTGGTTGGTAAAACCCAACCGCGCCCCCACTTCCGCCTCGGCCGCCGTATCCTCCGGCTCCATCGGCACCGACCAGTAGGAAACCGGCACCCTATCCCGCACCTTGGATCCGAAAAATCGATGCACTGGAAGGCCGTACGCCTGGCCAGCGATATCCAGCAAGGCGCACTCGAACAATCCAGGTTCGGCGAATGGATCCATCTTCAGCGGGTCCTTCCCCCTGTACGATTCCCCCTTTTGCTCCAGTGCCGCCCTACCTGCCGGAGTCAAATGGTAAACCGCCGTCTCCCCGATACCGGTGAGCCCTTCATCGGTCTGCACCCGGCAGATGGTGATGTCGTAGATCTTTTGCGTGTACTTGACTATAGCCGGAATCAGGGGGATCTCCACCTGATACAGATCGACCTGGGTTATCTTCACGACGTCCCTCCCTCTTTGGGATGGCTAAACTGACCGGTCAGTTCGATTTAAAATTAGCCACTCCTCATTTGCCATGCAACGGGGAAATCCCCTTTTTTTTAAAAAAAAACAGCGCCGGCTCCCAAAAAACCGACGCTGCCCACTCAAAAACCTCTCTGCATGATGGCGATCAGGCCACCTGCTTTCTTCTACTCCCTCCCGAACGGACTGACCGCAGACGAAAAAGTGACCTGCCCGAAGTCGCTCGACCGGTGGGAGTTAGGCCTTTCAGGCCACATTCTCCTCCAGTCTCGTTTTCATCCGCCCATTACCCGGATATTCGGTTTGTTGTAGCTGCCGGGAACAAAGGGGAACTTCTTCTCCACATCGTCGATCAACTCCACTCCGAAGCCCGGCTTGTCCGGAATCTCCATAACGCCCTTCTCCACCGTCAGCGGCTCTTTGAAAATCCCATCCTTCAGAGGGTTGTTAGTCTGGTTCAACTCGCAGTATTCGCCGTTGGGGATACCGGCGACGAAGTGGGCATTCGCCATGGTCGTTCCCCCACCGTGCCAGTTGTGGGGGATACTGATAATCCCGCGCAGGTGAGCCATGCGGGAGATATACCAGTTCTCCGTTATTCCAGTGACATTGCAGTCGGTCTGAACGATATCCAGGGCGCGGCGGTCGAGCCACACCTGCGTTTCGAACCGCTCCATGAACCGCTCTCCTCCGGAAACCATGACCGTCGGCATCGCCTCGTTCAACCTGACAAACAGGTCGATATGCTCGATGCTCGTACCCCCGAACGCCTCTTCGAACCAGTAGAAGTTCAGCTCCTCCAACACCGGGGCAAAGTCGGTAATGAGCCGCTCGAGCGATCCCCCAAGCATCCCCATCCCCTCGTGCATCAGCCGGAAATCCGGCCCCACTGCCTCGCGCAATCTCCGCAGAATGGGAAAATACTTCTCAAAAGTCATGCCGCTGAATTTCCAGTCGGTGCCGCTGCGAAACTTGAAGGCGTCGTACCCCTCCTCCTTGTAACGGAGAGCTTCCTCGATGAGAAACTGCTCCCCGTCGTTGTACCACTCGTGTTCGACGCCGGCACTGGCGTAGATCTTTATGGTCGTAGCTGGCTCGCAGTCGGTCGCCAGCAGCTTGTACACCGGAAGTCCCTTTGCCTTGCCGATGATGTCCCAGCAGGCGATATCCACCCCTGCCCAGGGCGCGCGATTCCTCCGGCTGTCATTGCCCCGATTGGCCAGCAGTTCCACGTCGAACGGATTTTTCCCGATCAGCAGCGGCTTGATCGTCTCTTCGGTATATTTCTTGATGTAATCCGGTCCCTCGTACGGCGTCCCCTCGCCGATGCCGACAATTCCCTGGTCGGTGAATATCTGGGTGATGGCGCCATCGGTCTTCCACACCTGGTAATTCCCATTCCGCCAGAGATCCCCTTGCGGATCGACGTAGGACAGCGGCAGGACGCGGATATCGGTTATCTTTATATTTTCTCGCTTGATTCCATCCAGAGGGTGATTTCGCATCTGGCTCATTCTCCTTTTGGGGGATCATCTCCTGGGCGACGCAGATAAGGTATGAAGTCCGCATGCGACCCACAACAATGCGCCCCCTCCTCCTCACCTGAAACCGGGAACATCTCTCATGCTCTTGCATATCCTCGGCTCTGGAACCCCCGATCCCTTTAAAGAACGATACGGCAGCAGCTTCCTGCTGGAACTCGACGACCCGAATCGGATGATAATGATCGACTGCGGACCGGCCACCACCTACAAAATGGCGTGCATGGAGATCGCTCCGACGCAGGTTAGCCATCTCTTTTTCACCCACCACCACTTCGACCACAATGCCGATTTCCCCTGCCTGGCCCTCACCCGCTGGGATCAGACGACCACGGCCGCAAAGATCCCCTTGATGATCTACGGCCCCCCGCCCACGGCGGAGTTCGTGGAGCGGCTTTTCGGTGAAGAAGGAGCTTATGTAGATGACTGGAAAGCGCGCGTGCGCCACCCGGTCAGCGAGTTGATGCACACCGGCCGGGGAGGCACCCTGCCGCGCCCCGAGCCGCGTTTCGAAATCCGTGAAGTGGATGACGGTCTGGTGGTCGAGACTTCTTCTTGGAAAGCCCGGTCCATAACGGTAAACCACGTGGAACCGTGGCTGCAGTCCGTCGCCTATCGCTTTGAAACGGAAGCCGGCTCCATCGTCTTCTCCGGTGATGCAGGTCCCTGCAAAAACCTCGACACCCTCTGTAAAGATGCGGATGTGCTGGTCCTCTGCTGTGCTTTTTTGAACAATCCAAATTCCAATCCGCTGGTAGGTCAGGTAGTGACCGGTTCCAGGGACTGCGCGCGCATGGCAGCCGAATCAGGAGCCAGCGTCGTAGTCCTGACCCACTCCAATCGCCCCGCATCCAGTCCCGAAGGGCGCAAAAAAATCCTCGCCGAAGTGAGCCGCCAGTTTTCCGGAACGCTCATCTTCGGCGAGGAAAAAACAACCGTGGATCTGACCGATTTATTCTGATCGGCCCTACTCTACTCCCGCCGCCCAGCTGAGTCCTCCCGCTCGCGCCTTGCCGCCTGCCTTGAGGTATTCTGCACAGTGTGCCGCGCCCGCGACGGCGGGAACCACCTCCACCTCGTGCCCCATCTCCCTGAGTCCATCGATCGCCCCATCTCCGGCGGACCCCGTTATCATCAGCGGCTCGTGAGTCTGGACGTGGAGCCTCGGAGCCGAAGCAGCCTCATAGGACGTGGCTCCGTATTCCACTACGCGTTGCCCCATCTGCGCACTGACGCTCAACAGACGCCGCCCGCCGGGAAGACCTATCCCGACATCTCGATCCGGAAGTTGGATCATCAACGGGGCCGTGTTGTTGAGGGGACGCTTGCCCGATGCCACGGAGTTCCTCCTACCCGGACGTGGGTCCAGTCGGCACATTCCGTGCCCCAGTATGATTCCCGTTCCAGCGGTCGTGAAGCACGAACCAAAGGCACCCCCCTGGGAAATCGTGATTGAGGCGATGTTCCCCTCCACATCTGCCGCCCCGACGTGGAGCGTGCCATCCCTCCCTCCTCTGGTCTCCAAAGGCACCATCCTGTCGACGTTGTCCGGAAACTGCCGTATGGACTCGACTCGCCCTGCGGCGTACTCCTTGCTCAGAAGCAACTCGATGGGCACGTCCACAAAGTCCGGATCTCCGAGGTACAGGAGTCTGTCTCGCCACACCCGTTTCAATACTTCCGCCCAGCGGTGCCAGAAGACAGGCGTGTCTTTGGGCACAAAGTCCAGGCAATCCATCATGTTCAGAGCCTGGAGGCAGGAAATGCCCCCGTTGGGAAGAATCGCGGCGGAAATCTCCGCATCTCTATAAGTGATCTGATACGGCTCCGTCACCCTGGGCCGAAAGGATGCCATGTCCTCCCGCGTCAAAATACCCCCGCCTTCGCCCACGCTGTCCGCAATCTGGCGGCCGATCTCCCCCTCGTAGAAATCGCGCCATCCCGCTTCGGAAATCCGCTGGAGCGTCTTCTCCATGTCCGGTCGGTGCCAGATATCCTCCGGAGTCGGCAGCCGCCCCTCGGGCATGAGGTGGCGCACCGATGCCTCGCATCTGCGAATCGCCGCCTCGTTCCCGCGCACGGCATTGGCCACCGTGCCGAATGGAAAGCCGTCCGCCAACACCCCGAGAGAAGGGGCGACAATATCCTGCCACCTCAACGCTCCCCAGCGCTCCCATAGAGTCCCCATACCGGCCATCATCCCCGGTGGGCCGATGGCCAGAGGACCGTGCACATTGGCATTATCCTTCACCGAACAGCCGTACTCATTCTCATTGATACCCTGAGGGGAATCCCCAACCCGCCCCACCTGATACATCCTCTCGTGTGCTCCCGCCGGGGCTATCGAATTCGCATCCAGCGACCAAACGCGGCCGGTATTCCCCTCCAGCACCAGTCCGCAGCAGACATACCCTCCAACGCCGGTCGCGTGCGGCCAGAACATGCAGCACGCCATGCAGGCCGCCGCAGCGGCGTCCATCGCGTTCCCCCCCTGTTCCAGTATACGCGCCCCAATCCTCGCCGCCTCTTCCGGACCCGCGGCAACGGCACCCCTGCTAGAGGTGACTTCCTTCCCTTCGATCATCGGACTTTCTCCTCAGTTCAAAAGGTTTCTCAAACATTAAGAGTTTTCACAAAATTAATTGACGGTTTTTGAAGACGATCTCGCCCTTGAAGCACCGGAGAAATGATCAAGTGATTTCTGGACAAAGTCTAAAGAAACCCAAAATCAAGCCAGGCACCAATAAATAAAGGATAAAAAAGTCTTTAATTTCGTGTTTCTTTTCCGTATCGTTCTACTGTTTGCCTAAAAAAAGGAAGGAGGAAACTGCATGCGGTGTCGGCAAATTGCCTGCAAAATCTTCGACAACGCGCTTCGAGAACGATGACGAAGGCATTATCTCACTTCTCTCAGGGAGAGTGAACCATGACCGAATTTCGCGACGACGAGGACACTCACACCGAGGTGACGACTGAATCCTGGGGGAGCCGCATCGGCAGTTCGCTCGGGGGCATCGTAGTCGGCATCCTCCTCATTATCGCCTCCTTCCCCACGCTGTTTTGGAACGAAGGAAGGGCGGTCAAAACTGCCCAGAGCCTGGAAGAAGGAGGAGGGGCTGTAGTATCTGTGGCCGTGGATCGGGTCGATCCGCAGAACGAAGGGAAACTGGTTCACCTGACCGGTCTGGCCACGACAGATGAAACCCTTGCCGATCCGATGTTTGGAATTTCCGGCAACGCCATCCAGCTGAATCGCAGCGTCAAGATGTACCAGTGGCACGAGAAAAAAGAGCAGAAGAAAGAAAAAAAAGTCGGCGGTAAGGAAGTCACCACGACTACCTACAACTACGTCAAGGACTGGTCGTCCATCTTGATCAATTCCGCCAATTTCAAGAAACAGCGCAGCCACGAAAACCCCGCTCGGATGCCCTATAAGGGAGAGAGCTTCAAGGCCAGCAAGGTCACCCTCGGCGCCTTCTCTCTGCCGCAGGCCATGGTCGGCCGCATCAGCGACGCCCGGGACGTAGAGGTGACCGAATCCCAAATACCTGCCGCCCTGCGGAGCAAAGCCCAGGCTCTCGACGGCGATTTCTATGTGGGCAATAATCCGGCAGCCCCCGAAATAGGCGACATCACAGTCTCTTTCCGCATGGTCTCCCCGACGAACATCAGTATCATCGCCGGACAATCGGGCAATTCTTTCGCCCCCTATAAGACCTCGGTAGGCCGAGAGATAGACATCCTCAAAACCGGCACGCATACAGCTGCATCGATGTTCGAGGCAGCCCAGGAGAGCAACGCGCTCTGGACCTGGATTCTCCGCTTTGCGGGCTTCGTAGTGATGTTCATCGGCTTCAAACTGGTGTTCAAACCGCTCGTGGTAATCGCTGACGTGCTGCCTTTTCTCGGCGGGATCGTCTCCGTGGGCACCGGCCTGGTATCGTTCCTGATCGCCGGACCGCTGAGCCTGGTCACCATCGCCATCGCCTGGATATTCTACCGTCCACTGCTGGGCATCGTCCTGCTGGTGGTAGCCGCAGGTGGCCTGGCGGCAATCAAGTTCCTGCCCAAAAAGACTTGAGCGCAGATCTGTTACCCCCCTCTACGGCAAAAGCCCCGCACGGATCGATCCGGGCGGGGCTTCTCATTTATCTGGGATAGTTCAATCTCCTTTTTTATCTGGTCGAAGTGCGCACCAGACCATCGTCATCTTCACCGGGGATGTCGATCTCGAACATCACCGGATGGTGGTCGGAGTAGTGCTTCCTGAACTCGTCGTGATCATAGGGATGGCCCGGATAGGGCTCGTTTCCCGCCCAAAACGGCGCCATAGCCGCGATCAGATCGATCACCACCATGTCGAAACTCCGATCTATTTCCGTCGTGTAGCGCGGATTGAACATGACATGGTCGTAGGGCTTGGGACTTCTGAGATTGGTGTTGGTCGGCCGGCACTCATCATTGAGGGAGATAAACCCCCGGGGAGTCGCCCCCGCCAGTTCCTTGTCATCTTCGATGTTCATATCCCCCAGGATGACGAAATCCCGCTCCTCCTCGTCGTGCGCGTCGATCCAACGGGCGATCGCGCTCAGCTCGTGCTGACGGCGGGCTTTGTCCTTTTTGGATCCGCCCGGCTTCAGGTGGACGGAAATCAGCACAAAATCCGCCTTATGATCCAGCGTGCGAAAGGCGAAGGCATAGGGAACGCGCTCGTAATCGCCGTGGTTGGATCTATCGACCGCCAGGAAACCGGACGGCAGATCGGCGGCGACCTGCGCCCTGTCTCTCCGATAGAAAGTCACCCACCATTCCGTCGCCGAACTGTTAAGATGGATTTTATCGTTGGTCCCTGTGTCCTCTTCGGAGAGGATATAGTCGAATCCCAGAGCTTTCATGACGTCGAAGAATTCAACCGCATCCCCATCGGGTTTAAAAGGATCGCCGTTGGGAAAGGTGCCGGCATAAGGCGGCGCAACAAGCTCCTGGATGACAGCGATATCGCAATCTTCGAGCACCTGGGCCACGGCCGTATCATCCCTCGACTTGGAATGTCCCAGAAACTGAATGTTGAAGGAACAGATAGACAGAGAGGTGGGATACTCTGGAGGGACCTCCCCCGGGAGTGCCGGCTTCTCTGCCGCCTGTGCAGGTGCGTCCCTTATCTGCGAGAGCTCCTCTCGCTCTTCCCACGAAGACTTCTTCCCGCCCGTAATGACCTGAAATACAACGATGACGATAATCAAGATTACGGCCAGTATTATGTATTTCCGCACATTGCTCATAGAGCTCCTCCTCAGGCGTCGATGGACGCCTCTTTAGGGGGAATACCATACCGTTCCTCTCCGTCGAAAAATTTCAAGTACAGAACTGCAAGGCAAAGAGCTTCATCGCACGCATGACAAAGCGCAGACGGATCGGCTGCCCGGCCAGGGAACCCATATCTCCGTTCTCCCTCCACGTCACCTTCTTGGAGAGCCCATTCCCCCTGACGTCGTCACAGTCCGCAAGAAAGAAGCCGGAAATCGGCCGATCCTCCGCGTCGAGCACCTCTACCTGAAGCCAACCGCCAGCGCTACCGTCGCAGTTCAGCTCCAGCCGATCCCCCTCAAATGTGAGGAGCGGGGTGGTCAGCTCTCCCCCCAAATAGCCGGTGTCTGCCGAGACAAAGCCGTCCCGCCGCATGCTGGCGCGGAAGATGCCGGTGCGCCGGGCAAAGTCGGCCTCGTCGACGCCAGGAGGCAAGGGGCCGTGACTCCGTGGCGTGCCGTTGAAATAGAGCCAGAGTTCGTCCCCCACCGGTAACAGCCAGGGGTTGGCGAAAACCATACCGCTGGTGGAACTGCCGTCGAGCCCCTGGCGCAGGAACGGCTCCCGGTCCCCGGCGCGGCTCCAGGAAATCCCATCCCGACTGGTGAGAAGCTGCACGTCCATGGTGGCCGGATACTGGTCTTCCCCCCAGTGGTAGTACGCCGAGGGCATCATGAGGTATACATCCTCGGCCCATTCGTACTTCATGGCACAGCTGGTGTAGTAGTCGATATTGGGGGTAATGCTGTCGGCCTGATAGGGCACGGGCATATCGAGATCCGCCTCGTCCGCCTCGAAGACGATCTCCAACTCGGACCAGCTCTTGAAATCAGTGGAGGTCACCCGCCCGACGCTGCGATACTTTTTGCGCCCTTCGGCTTCGGCGGCCTCGTCCATGTGCTGAGTCGCACTCGCCCGGGTGTAGCCGACGTAGCATTCGAGCCGGTCGTCCCAAAACAGCATGTTTTGCGTGTCACAGGAACCTTCGGGATTCGGCTGACCGGGGTAATAGTGCCAGTGGAGGCCGTCCGGAGAGTGCATCCCCCACAATCCGGGACGAGTGCCTGCGGCCCGCTCTTCATTCGTGGGCAAAAACTTCGTCCACAGCTTGTAGCGCTCTTCCTGGGGAGCGCGCTCATCGCGGATCACCGTAGCTCCCTGCAGGCTCTGTCGCTCCAGCAGGGGAGCGACCAGGTTGTTCGCCCTGGTTCCCTGGAAGGTAATGAGATCCAAATCCGGCTTGTGCCAGGTGAGGCCGTCTTCGGACTCGGCATAACCGAGCCGACGCGCACCTTCGGAAGGCAGCCCTCCCTTGACTCCGGCATCGTACCAAAGACGAAAGCGCCCATCCGCTTCGAGCATGGCGGTGTTGTAGGCGCCGATGCCGTTCGTTTCCCAGGGGCGGTCGGGCACCAGGACCGGGTCGGGATGCTGGATGGGCGGATTCATGCACAGATGAACTCCTTGACTGCGCGCAATAAAACGCTCGTCGATGAAAAGCTGCTTGCGATCGCCGATGTCGAAGATTCGTGAAGTCATTTTGGACAACTCCTGTTTGTTACGATGATCCTTCCCAAATGCCTGGTGGAATTGCCTCCCGGTTCATAACGCAATCGCTTGAGCCGGGTTTTCTTCCTCATTGGCGGCCCCCCTTCCTAAATATTATCATTACATAGCTCATATTTTTGACTGTTCCCTATCTTGTGCAGGAAAAAGAGGAATCATGATTTCGCAAAAACTTCGCAGCAAGAGCCTGCTGCTCATTATCGCTTTGGCCCTCGCCAACATCATCTTCCTCGCAGTGAATGCGTTCCAATACAATCGCGAGAACCGGCAAATACGCTCGGCGAGCATACAGCAAAGTGCACACCGCACGCAGGCATTTGCCGGCCATATTGGGGAGAAGTTACAACCAGTAATGGATATCGCCGACCAGCTCGCGGCCGAGTTAACGGCGGGAAGTATCGACTCCACAGGATTGTTAGAGCGTCTCGGTGAAGATGTGGAGAAGTACGACTATATCGACGGCCTTTTCGTCGCTTACGAACCCTATAAATTCAGCCCGAACAGCCAGTATTTCGCCCCCCTCTTCATCAATTCAGTGGATGGTCACGAGCTGGTTTTCCTGGAATACGACTATACGGAAAACCCCTGGTATCAAAAAGTCGTCCAGGACGGGGCGGCCTGGGTAGAGCCTTATATCGGCAAAAAGAGCGGGAATGTCATCATCCAGTACGGAGTGCCCATCTACGATCGGGAGCATACGCCTATCGGCATTGTCGCCATCAACTTCTCCACTGCTGAACTGAGTAAGATAGTCTCTTCCTCTCTGCCCGAAGGAGAGGAGGGGTTCAGTTTCGTCCTTTCCAGAGAAGAGGTCTTCATCTATCACCCCATAATGACCTATGTCTTGGAGCAGAAAACCCTGAATGATTACATCGAGGGGATGGGGAATTTCACAGCGGAGGAAAATACTCAGGGAATCGGAAAAGAGGAGCGCAAATGGGTCGAAATCATCACTTCTTCCGGCAGGAAGGATCGCGTCTTTTACGCTTCCGTTCCGCTCAGTGGTTGGACGACGGGGATCTATTTTCTGAATGAAAAAGATTCGGAAGGCTATCAGGAGGAAAGCCGCAGGCTGATAAAATTTGTGATCGGATCCTTTACCCTTCTGGCCCTACTGCTTGCCATTCTGATCCAATTCTACGGAGTCAGCGAATTGAGATACTGGGTGGCCTCTGTCACCATATCGCTGGCCTTCCTTTTCGGCATATATTTCATCTGGCATCGGGCGCTCAATACTCCCCCGGCACACGAAGACGTCGAGGAAATCCTGCAGATCGACAACGAGGCCGTTCTCAAGCAATTTATCGAACAAATGAACGAGCGCGCCGCACAGCGCAAGCAGGAGGTGGTCTATGTGCCGACCGGGGTTTTTATCCAGCACCTCCAGTTTATCAACGCTTACAATGTGATGCTGAGCGGTTACATATGGCAGAGCTACAGTTTAACGGATAACACCTATAGAGACGGCTCCCCCATCTCTCAGGGTTTCATCCTGGCCGAAACCGAGCCGAATGCCGAAGTCCTGGATATCGAAGAAGCTTATAGAAAAGTCGTTGGAGACCAGGAAGTGGTGGGCTGGTACTTCCGCGTCTCTGTCAGGCAGGAATTTGACTACCGCCACTACCCCTTTGACCAGCAGACCATCTGGCTGCGCATGTGGCACAAAGACTTTGATCGAAAGGTCATACTGACACCCGACCTGAGCGCATACAAGCTACTGACACCCGCATTCCTGCCCGGGCTCGAAGAAAATTTCGTGCTCCCCAATTGGGACATGAAGGCGAGCTATTTCAATTACCGTTTCAACAATTACAATACGACGTTCGGCATTCTGCCCGAAGCATCCACGGAGACATGTCCGGAGCTGTACTTCAACATCGTCGTGCAGAGAGAGTTCCTCAGTCCATTTGTGACCAATATCATTCCGCTCATCGTGGTGTCGATTCTCATCTTCACTGTTCTGATAACCATCAAGAAGAGCGGCGGTGAACTTCTCGGGTTCAGCGGCTTTGGGGTGATCGAAATCTGCGGCGCGTTCTTCTTCGTCGTCATCATCGCCCAGATCGAAGTGCGCGATGCGCTGGAGGTGTCGGACATCATTTACGTCGATTATTTCTATTTTATTCTCTACTTCATGCTGCTCGCCATCTCTATTAATTCCATCTTCTTTGCGCGAACGAATGCGCTCAAGCTGCTCGATTATCGGGACAACCTGCTCCCCAAAATTGCTTTCTGGCCTCTGCTGTTGGGCATCGTCTTCGCCGTCACCCAGATCGTATTCTACTGATCTTTCGAGGTCGACGCTGAATGAGTCTCCCCCGAACCCTCCTTAGCCGGCCTGGCTGGCGGGTTTCATCCAGTTGGTGACCTTCCTGTATCCTATCTTCATCTGCTCACTGAAGAATTGCTTGAATTTGGCGGATTCCGCATCCATGCTCTCCCCCATCGCAAAATTCTGTGCGAACAGTCTGCCCACCGCATAGGTAGATGCCCCGGCCACGACGATCCCCAGCTTGAAAGGAACGTAAAATTTCAGGAACGCGGTAATGGCATTGACAACGGGAACAGACCCCAAAACGGTGCTGATAAAAGCCCCTTTGGATGCCCCCTCCGTAGCACACCCCGACAGCAGCGCGACCAGTATCGATTTCGTTCGATGCTCGGAAAAAGGCACTCCAAAATGGTCGGCGAGAGCCTTCAACATCCGCAGCTGAATGAACAGAACCAGAGCGACATCCAGGAAAGGCACGGGAAAACCCGCCCCCAGCGTAACCCACATCACGTGGTTGTAGATGATCTTGTCGACAGCATCTGCCTCGATTTTTTCTGGTGTCATCTCGACCTTTTTCGGCTAATATCGCGAACCTCGGGCAATGCCCAAATAAACTCTATCTACGCTACCGAAGATACGTAAATATCTCCTTTCATCAAACTGGTTCTACATCCATCCCCAACAATCCACACCGCACCTATTATGCCTCTCCCGATTTTGGAGAACAAACCGTTTGAAATCCCCCATGGACTCTGTATATTAATTGGTTGCGGATGGTCTATTTTCCTCACGGCATCCGCTGCCCCCACAGCCTTAAAAAGATAATTCCTCGAGACTCATTTAACTCCGGATAATCACAAAACCAACAGCCCTGAAGTAATGGAAGAAACGCATAAATTATTGACGGAACTCAGCGTGCTGGACGTGAAACTGACGGTCGAGGATGGCCGCCTCCGCTACAGCGCGCCCAAAGGGGCACTGACCCCTTCCCTACTCGAACGGCTCAAGACTCACCGCGAGGAGATTGTCCGCCTGCTCGAACAGTTGGCAGCAGACCCGGAAATCTCTCAGCCCCCCATACCGGTGCTACCGCGGGAACGCGGCCTGCCCCTGTCCTTTGCCCAGCAACGGCTGTGGTTTCTGGATCAATTGGAGGGCGGCAACGCGGCCACCTACAATATGCCCCCGGTGGTGCTACGCATCCGCGGCGATCTCAATATCGTTGCTCTGGGACGGGCTCTCGACGGGATTGTGCGCCGCCACGAAGTGCTGCGCTCGGCCTTCCGCATCGAAGACGAACAGCCGGTGCAGATACCCCTCACGTCGGTCAGCGTGGAGCTCCCGGTCCTCGACCTGCGGGAGGTGGAGGCCGAACAGCAACAGGCGGCGGTGGATCGCATCGTGCGCGAGCAAGTGGAGCTTCCGTTCGACCTGCGGGGTGGGGAAGTGTTGCTGCGCGCGACCCTGATAGAACTGGACAGGGAGGAGCATGTCTTCTCTCTGACCATGCATCACATCATTTCGGACGGCTGGTCCATCGGCATTTTCGTGCGTGAGATTTCGGCCCTGTACCAGGGTTTCACCTCGGGCGCTCCGGCGAATCTGCCGCCGCTGCCGGTACAATACGCAGATTACGCCGCATGGGAGCAGCACCGATTCGACGGACCGCTCATCGAATCGCATAGACAGTATTGGAAGGAAAAGCTGAGTGGCGCCCCGGATCTCCTGGAACTGCCCGCAGACCATCCGCGGCCGAAGATTCAGCGCTACCGGGGCAGGACCGAATACCTCTATTTTTCGCCCGAACTCACCGAGCGACTAAAAGCGTACTGCAGTGAATCCGGAGTCACTCTGTATATGGCTCTGCTGACCACTTTCGCCACCCTGCTCTCCCGCTACACCGACCAGGAAGACATCGTCATTGGCTCACCAATAGCCGTTCGCTCCCACCCGCAAACCGAAGATCTGATCGGCCTGTTCCTGAACACCCTGCCTCTGCGCATAGACCTGAGCGGCGAACCTAGTCTCAAGGAGCTGCTGCAGCGGGTCCGCCAGGTCTCGCTCGAAGCTTTCGAACACCGAGAATTACCCCTCGATCAACTGCTCAAGGAACTCAATCTGGATCGCAACCTGGAGCACACACCCCTGTTTCAGGTGCTCTTCGGCCTGCAGAACGCCCCCATGGGACCGATGCAGTTGAAGGGACTCACCATCACTCCATTGCCTCCCCAAAATCTCTATGCGGTCTTCGACCTTATACTCAACCTGGAGGAAATAGACGGCGGCCTGGAGGGTAAGCTGCGCGGCAATTCCGATCTCTTCGAACGCGACAGCCTGCGGCGCATGGCCGGGCACTATCAGGCTCTGGTCGAGGCTCTGGTCGAAGATGCCGACGCATCGGGGCATGCTGTGCCCCTCCTCACCGACGACGAAACCCGCCAGCTGGCCGCCTGGAGCCGACCCCAGGAGACGCATCAGGTAGTGGATACATTGCCCGGTTTGTTCGAGCGCCAGGTCGAACGCGCGCCGGAGGCCACCGCCCTGATCTGCGCCGACCAATCGCTGACCTACCGGGAACTCAACACCCGGACGAATCGGCTCGCCCACCGCCTGCGCGAACTCGGTGTCGGTCCCGACACCCTCGTCGGCATCGCCGCGGACCGCTCGCTCGAAATGGTCATCGGTCTGCTGGCCATACTCAAGGCCGGGGGGGCATACCTCCCCCTCGACCCGACCTATCCGACCGAGCGCCTGCGCTACATGCTGGAGGATTCCGGCGTCGACGTATTGTTGACCCGAACCCATTTGCGTCCATCTCTGCCACCACTTCCAGATGGGGTCCGTTTGCTGGATCTCGACGCCGAGGGAGCGGATTGGGCCGACGGCAACCCCGAGAATCTCCACGGCGACGTCGCCCCAGGCCATCTGGCCTATGTGATCTACACCTCCGGTTCCACGGGACGCCCCAAGGGGGTACAGGTCGAGCAGCGCCAGGTCGTGCGCCTGCTGACGACCACGGAGCCCCATTTTGGCTTCGGGCCGCAGGATACCTGGACCCTATTCCACTCCTATGCCTTCGACTTCTCCGTGTGGGAACTCTGGGGCTCGCTGCTCTACGGGGGACGGCTGGTCGTAGTGCCGTACGAAGTGAGTCGCTCGCCCGAACAGTTCCACCAGCTGGTGGCCGAGGAACGGGTGACGGTGCTTAACCAGACCCCTTCCGCCTTCCGGCAGTTCATTCGCGCCGATCTCGACGCCGAACGCGAGCTATCCCTCAAATGGGTCATCTTCGGCGGGGAAGCCCTGGAACTGGGCTCGCTGATTCCGTGGGTTGAACGACACGGCGACGAGCATCCCCGGCTCATCAACATGTACGGAATCACCGAAACCACCGTCCACTCCAGCTACCGCCGGATTACCGCTGCCGATATCGCTGCGAAAAGTGGCAGCGTCATCGGCAGGCCGCTGCGCGATCTGGGCCTCTATCTGGTCGACCGCCATTTGCAGCCGGTGCCCCAGGGCGTGCCTGGTGAGATCCTGGTCGGCGGCGGCGGAGTGGCACGCGGTTATCTCAAACGGCCCGAACTGACCGCCGAGCGTTTTGTCCCTTTCAACACCTGCCCGTTTGCCGCCCGTGCTGGAGCCCGGGATCGCCTCTACCGCTCGGGCGATCTTGCCCGCTGGCTGCCCGGGGGCGACCTGGAATATATGGGACGCATCGACCAGCAGGTGAAAATCCGCGGATTCCGGGTGGAACTGGGTGAAATCGAGGCGATTCTCGATCAGCACCCCGGAGTAGCCGAGGTGATCGTCAATCCGGTCGAGGACGATAGCGACGGCGGCAAGCGCCTGGTCGCCTACGTCGTACCCGGGGATACTGCCGAGCCTCCCGCAGTCGCCGATCTACGCGAATGGGCCGAGCGCTCGCTGGCCGCTTATATGGTACCTGCTGCCTTCGTGCTGCTGGAGCGAATCCCCTTGACGGGTAATGGCAAGGTGGATCGCCGCGCCCTGCCCCTGCCGAATACCACCCGTCCCGAACTCAAATCGGCGTTCGTAACTCCAACCACTCCTATGGAGCGGCTGATTGCAGACCGCTGGTCCGAGATTCTCGGCATCGAGCAGGTCGGCGTGAATGACAACTTCTTCGAACTGGGCGGCGACTCGATAAAAGGGGCGATCTTCGTCAACTGGCTGCAGCAGGAGCTACACAGCGTGGTCTACGTGGTAGCTCTGTTCGAGGCGCCGACGGTCGCCGAACTGGCTGCCTATCTCGGCCGCCACTATCCCGAAGCGGCAGCAGCGCTCGATGGACGCCAGGAACTGGTGGACAGCGCCACTCCAAGCCGACAGATCGACGAGGACCGCCTGGCGATCTTCCGCAGCCTGATTCCCCCATTGGCCCCGCTTGACCCCGTTTCCGATGCGGAACGAAACCCCAGGGTGATCTTCGTCCTGTCTCCCCCGCGCTCCGGCTCCACTCTGGTACGGGTAGTTCTCGGCGGCCATCCGCAGCTCTTCGCTCCACCCGAGCTCGAACTGCTTTCCTTCGACAATATGGCAGATCGGCGCGCCACCTACACCGGCGGCCTGGCCCTGTATCTGGAGGGCACCATTCGCGCGCTGATGACTCTGGAAGGCTGCGACGCAGACGAAGCTCGAGCCATGATCGCCACCCGCGAGGCGGCCCGACAGCCGATCGCCGAATTCTACAGGGAATTGCAGGACCGAATCGACGGCCGACTGCTGGTCGATAAGACCCCATCGTACGCCCTGAATCGTGAGATCCTGGAAAGGGCCGAATGCTACTTCGACCGCCCCCTGTACATCCACCTGCATCGCCATCCCTGCGGCATGATCCGCTCCTTTGAAAAGGCCAGCCTGGAACAGATCTTCTTCCGCCACGAGCACGACTTCGAATCGCGGGAACTGGCCGAGCTCATCTGGCTGCACAGCCACCACACCATCCGCAAATTCCTCGAACGAATTCCTTCCGAGCGCTGCCTCGATCTCTCGTTTGAAGAGCTGACACGACAGCCGCGGGCCCAGGTCGAACGGCTGTGTGCCTTTATCGATATCCCATTCACAAACGCCATGCTCCGCCCGTACGAGGAACGGCAGCAGCGCATGACCGACGGCATTTACAGCGAGTCGCGCATGATCGGGGATACCAAGTTCCACGACCACGCCGGTATCGAAGCCGCGATCGCCGAACAGTGGCGCGGAGAGTACAGCGAGGATTCCCTCGGCGAACCGACCCGGGAGATGGCCCGATCCCTGGGATATTTGTCGGATGGCGTCACCGCTACTGCCGCAGCGGCGATACGACGGCGGCGTCCCTCCGGGGAGCAGCCCCCTTCGCTCGCCCAGCAGCGGCTCTGGTTTCTCGACCAATTGGAAGGAGCCGGAGTGGCTTATAGTATGCCTGGAGCCCTGCGCATTGAGGGCAAACTCGACCGCCACGCCCTGGAAAGCAGCCTGCAGGAGATCGCATCCCGCCACGAGACCCTGCGCAGCCAGTTCGCCATGCGCGACGGCGCGCCCGTAGTGCGCATTGCCGAGTCGCTGCCTCCCATATCCTGGATCGATCTGCGGACCATGGAGATGGAAGAACAGCGCGTAGAAGTAGAACGACTGGCTCGAGAAGATGCGGAAAAGCCGTTCGACCTGGCCGTGGGACCTCTCTTCCGTTCCACCCTGATCGGCCTCGCCGAAGATAGCCATGTGGTATTGATCAACATGCACCATATCGTCTCGGACGGCTGGTCCATGGGCATCCTCACTCGGGAATGGAGCGAACTGTACAACGCTTTTGCCGCGAATAAAGCTCCGATGCTGCCGGCATTGCCCGTGCAGTACTCCGACTACGCGCAGTGGCAGCGCGAGTATCTGACCGGCGCGGAACTGCGGCGGCAGGCCGACTACTGGCGGCACTGTCTGGACGGCGCGCCCGCCCTGCTGGAACTACCCACCGACAGGCCTCGCCCTCCGGTGCAGCAGTACCGCGGCAGCACACTCGACTTTTCCATTCCCTCCTCGCTAGTCGAATCCCTGAGACGAATCGGCGAGGAAACTGGTGCCTCTCTCTTCATGGTCCTATCCAGCGTTTTCGGCCTGCTTCTGTCCCGCTACTCGGGCCAACGCGATGTGGTTATCGGCTCTCCCACGGCCAATCGCTCGCGCCGCGAATTGGAACCCCTGATCGGATTCTTCGTCAACACCGTGGCCCTGCGTCTGGATGTGGATCCGGACGCCACCTTCCGCCAGCTGCTCGAGCAGACTCGCCAGACCGCGCTTGGAGCCTATGCCCATCAGGACATCTCCTTTGAGCAGCTGGTCGAAGAGCTGAAACCGGAGCGCAACCTCAGCCACTCCCCGGTGTTCCAGGTGATGTTCGCTCTGCAGAACACGCCGACAGCGACGCCCCGGCTCGACGGCTTGACCGTCTCTCGTCTCCCCGGAAAGAGTATCGTTTCCAAATACGACCTGACCCTGATGGCAGAGGAGCGGGAGGACGGCATCGCCGCCACGTTCGAATACAACACCGATCTTTTCGATCGCGCGACCATTGAGCGCATGGCGAACCATCTGCGCATTCTGCTGGACGGCCTCATTGCCTCTCCGGAACGCCCGGTATCCCGACTACCCCTTCTCGGCGACACCGAGCGTCGGCAGCTGCTGTCGACGTGGAACGACACCGGACAGAGCCTTCCCTGCCAGCGAACCATCCACGGGCTGATCGAAGCCCAGGTCTCCCGCGCCCCCGATGCAGTGGCGGCCGAATTCGGCGACGCATCCCTCACCTACGCCGAACTCGACCGCCAGGCCAATCAATTGGCGCATTATCTGCGCCAGCGCGGCGCCGGTCCAGATCTGCTGGTCGGCCTCTGCCTGGAGCGCTCCCTGGAGATGCTGGTCGGCCTGCTGGGCATCCTGAAATCCGGGGCAGCCTACGTCCCCCTGGATCCCTCTTTCCCCGGTGAACGCCTGGCCTATATCGCCGCGGATGCGGGTTTAAAGCTGGTCGTGACCCGCACCTCCCTTCTCGACAGGCTCGAGCAGACGACGGCCGATAAAATCCTGCTGGATGTCGAGAAAGAGGCCATCGCCGCCCTGGGCGACACCCCCACTGGCGTCGATCCCGATCCGCAATCCCTGGCCTATGCTATCTACACCTCCGGCTCCACCGGTCGGCCCAAGGGCGTAATGATCGAACATCTGGCCGCAATCAATTTTCTGGACTCCATGCGCCGCACGCCGGGGCTAAAATCCACAGATGTGCTGCTGGCCGTAACCACCATCTCCTTTGATATTGCCGTGCTGGAACTCTACCTGCCCCTCATGGTGGGCGCCAGGGTCATCATTGCCGACGATGAGACGGCACACGATGGCGCTCTTCTCGCCCGAATTCTGGAAGGGGATCGGGTGACCTGTATGCAGGCGACCCCGGCCAGCTGGCGCATGCTGCTCGCAGCTGGCTGGAACGGCACTCCCGGGCTGAAAGCACTCTGCGGCGGAGAGTCTCTGTCCGCCGATTTGGCCGCAGGAGTCCTGGAACGCTCCGATGAGCTGTGGAATATGTACGGCCCTACCGAGACAACGGTCTGGTCCACCGTGCAGCAGATCGAGTCGGACGCCGTAGCCGAAGGTGCGGCAATGCCGATCGGCCGACCGATCGGCAACACCACCATCTATATCCTCGACTCGGCCGGAAACCCAACCCCCACAGGCGTAGCCGGCGAACTGTGCATCGGGGGACTCGGTCTCGCTCGCGGCTACCATGAGCGCTCGGAGCTGACACAGGAGAAATTCATTCGCGTCGATTTCGGGACTGGCGCTGCCGAGCGGATCTATCGCACCGGGGACCGCGCCCGCTATTGGCCGGCCGGCACCATCGAGTGCCTCGGACGGCTTGACAACCAGGTAAAAGTTCGCGGCTTCCGCATCGAGCCGGGTGAGGTGGAAGCCGCACTGGAAGCCCATCCCGCCGTGGCCGCCTGCGGCGTGATCGCCGACCGGCAAGAGGGGGAGGGTCGCCTGGTCGCCTTTTTCTCGCGCCAGGCGGACCAGACCGTTCACTCCGGCGAGTTGCGACAATCCCTCAGGCGCGCCCTGCCCGAGTACATGGTGCCGAGTCTCTTCATCGAATTGGAAGCTCTGCCGCTGACACCCAACGGTAAAGTCGATCGCCACGCCCTCCAGATTCCCGGTGACGCCGGCAGCACCCGTAAAGCGGCCGGAGAATCGCGCGATCCCATCGAACTGCAGCTGGTCGATATCTGGGAAGATCTGCTGGATATCCGACCGATCGGTGTGCGCGACAACTTCTTCGACTTGGGGGGACATTCGCTGGTGGCGGTGCGCCTGATGGCCAGAGTAGCTCAACAGTTCGGACGCGTTCTGCCCCTGGCAGCTCTGTTCCAGGGGGCGACCGTCGAACAGCTCGCCTTATTGCTGCGCGAGGATGCTCCTGCAGGAACCTGGAACTCCCTGGTACCGGTGCGCAGCACGGGCTCGAAGAACCCGGTGTTTTGCGTTGCGGGGGCTGGTGGCAATGTCGTCTATTTCCACGATCTGGCGCGCCAAATCGACCGCGAGCGACCGTTCTATGCCTTGCAGCCACCCGGCCTTGACGGCACCACCTCTCCTCTGACGACGGTCGAAGAGTTGGCTGCTCATTACCTCGACGCCATCCGTGCAGCCCAGGAGCGCGGTCCGTATCTGCTGGCCGGTCACTCCTTTGGCGGATTGGTCGCTTTTGCGATGACGCGACTGCTGCGACAGTCGGGAGAAGAAGTGGACAGACTGCTCCTGCTCGACGCCGCCGCGCCCCACTTTCAGCAGCCGACCGGCCGGGATTGGGATGAAGCCCGTTGGCTGAGCCAGGTTGCCGATATCGTCGGCCATCTCTACAGTGTGCCGCTGGAAATCGACTACGAAACCCTCGCATCCCTGGCTCCAGAAAAACAGCTGGAACACCTGCATGCACGCCTGGTGGCGGAGGGAGTCCTGCCTCCCGGATCGGATGTGGTACAATTGCGGGGTTTCGTGGAGGTGTACAAGGCTAACCTGCGCGCCGAATGCGCGATACCCGATGAACCTATCGATGCCCCAGTGACTCTTTTCCGCTCGCGAGAGCTGCAGCCCGATCAGTTGGTGGCTGAGACAGCGGCGCAGGTGCGGGCCGAAGCCGACCTGGGTTGGGAACGTTACGTCAATGAGGAGGTAGAGGTGCGCATCGTGCCCGGAGATCATCTCACCATGATGCGTCCTCCACAGGTGGCCTCTCTTGCTCGATCGATCGGAGAGGCCCTGGACCCGTGAATGCGGATCTGAGAAAATTACCCTCCTCCCTCGCACTGAGCGCTTGAGGCTCGCCCCTTTTCGATCACCGCTGAAGTGCAAAAAACTATGGGTTTTCTGTGTGAGGAATCGTGACTCATCCCCCTTCTTCAGACTGCGAATCTCCCGTACTTTCCTGGCGCGAGAACCCTTTGAACTCTCGACGAAAAGTTCAATAAATCTTTTATTCACATCTACTTGAAGGAAGCATTTGACCTTGGGGATATCGGGAGATTGTCCTACATCCCGGAAAAGTGCCGGGATAGGTGCACCATCGCTACGGATCAATCGCCAATTGGTGCAAAAAAATTTTGCTGTCCCCTCAGAGCCTTCTTAAACTCTCATCGGGGGTTTACAGATCCGTGCAGAAAAATAGATTTATATATGCGCATCGGAATGTCGCAATCTTTATGATTTGAGAACGAATCAGCCTTTTTATAGCACCGCGATCCCGGATCGCGGATTCTTTTCACAAGCGAGGAGGACAATCGATATGAAGATTCTGAAGTTTGCTCTGATCGTATCTATGATTCTGCTGGTCGGCTCGGTCTGGGCTCAGGAACTCTACGATCCAGACTACACCCCGACCGTGGACAACCCGGCCTACACCGTAGGCAGTGGACCGGTGGTGCTGGTCGACGAAGCGCACAATAACTACCACACCATCGAAGGCCGTTACAAGGCGTTCGCCGATCTGCTGAAAGCAGATGGGTACACGGTCCAGTCCAACACCCAGCCGTTTACCGCCGAGGCTCTGGCCGACGCCGATGTGCTGGTGATCGCCAACGCGCTCAACGTGGCGAATGTGACCGCGGCCGAAAGCGATCCCTGGATTACGCCGATTCTTCCCGCTCTCACCGGTGAAGAGATCAACGCCGTTGTCACATGGGTGGAAGGAGGCGGCAATCTGCTGCTGATCGCCGACCATATGCCTTTCCCCGGCGCCATCAATGCACTGGCCGCCCGGTTCGGCATCATCTGGCAGAGCTGCTTCGCCTTCGCCGGCAATTTCACCTTTGGAGCGGCGGGTCCCGATCCGAATCTTATCACTTTCAAGTTGGGCACTCCGGACGCCTCCGGCGGCATCGGCTACGATCACCCCATATTCGAGGGCCGCAATGCCGGCGAAGCGGTTTCCTACGCCTCCAGCTTCACAGGTTCGGCGTTCCGCCTGGCCCCCGGCTCCGAAGCCCGGAAGTTATTCGAATTGGGCACAGGTCCGTCGTCGCTGGTGGCCTACCCCACGAATCACATAGATATTTCCCAGGCCACGCCGATGGCTCTGGCGCTTGGCCTGCTGCAGGGGGCCACCCTCGAATACGGCGAGGGCCGGGCCGTTTTCGTGGGTGAGGCGGCCATGTTCGCTGCGCGCATTGCCAATTTCATCGCTCCGGGTTACCCTCTGGGCATGAACAACACAGACCTCGCTCCACACAACAAGCAGTTCACCCTCAACATGCTCCACTGGCTGGACGGCACCATCCCCGTGAAAGCGGACCTTGCTCCGGGCGGCCTGATCACCTCGGGAGCGCGGGCCGGCGGTATGCGGGCGATGGCTGGCAAGCTGGTGCCGGAAACCTACGCCCTGCACCAGAACTCGCCCAATCCGTTCAACCCCGAAACCGAGATCCTCTATGCAGTACCCGAGCAGGTCTCGGTACGCATCGACGTGTATAACAGCCTGGGGCAGCAGGTGCGCACCCTGGTCAAGGGACAGCACAGCCCGGGCACCTATGCGGTGAAGTGGAATGGCCTGGATCAGGATGGTCACCAGGTGACCACCGGCGTGTATCTCTACAAGATGAACGCCGGAACTTTCTCCGGTAGTGGGAAGATGATTCTCATGCAGTGAGCCGAGTTTCCGCTCATATTGAGAAACGGGGGATAGACGCCTATGCGCCTATCCCCCGTTTCTCGTTCTCGAACATCAAGTGGAAAATCCGCTGATCAGACCCCTTCGAGATAACCGACAGCCATATCGCCGACATTCTTTCCCGAGCAGATGGCCGAACCTATGCCCCCACCGGCTATCCACATTCCCGATAGGAACAGATTGGCCACAGGAGTGGTGGGCTGGAGGCGATCCGTGAAGTTGCGCACATCCTGCTCGAAGCCGTAGATACTGCCCCCCGGATTCAAGGTGTAGCGGAAATTGGTGATCGGCGTGGCAGTGTTTTTGTGCACAATCGCCTGGTGCAAGCCGGGAATGAGCTTTTCCACCCTCGTCAGTAAGATCTCGCCTACCTCTTCCTTGATTTCCCGGTAGCGCCGATTCCTGCGATAACCCGCGTACTCTCCGCCCGTTCCCCAGCCATCGGCGTAATCGGCAGATGCCAGGGTCATGATCGCCAGGCTGGTGTAGTTTTCCGGAGTCCTCTCGTTCCCTTCTGGGGCGCTGTAATAGGTGATAGCTAAGTCCGTTTTGTCGAACCGCCCCTCTCTCACGTATTCATACGCCTCTTCCACGTCGTACGTCTCACATAAAAAATACTCGTGATGGGGCCAGTCTTCCTCAAGCAGTTCCCGATCGATCCCGAGAAAGAGAATAAAGGACGACACGCTCAGCTTCCTCTGCTCGATTCGTTCGACGTAGGCCGGATCGAAATGCTCCGGGCCGATCAACTGCAGGATCGTATCGGGCACATTCATCGAACTGACGACTAGATCGCATTCGACCGTCAACCCTTGCTGTGTGGTCACCCCGGCGACCTTGCCATCGCGCAAATGGATTTTGCTCGCCGTCTGATTGTACAGGATCTCCTGACCGCACCGATGGATCTCCGCTTCGATGGCACGGCTGACCGCCATGCTGCCTCCTGCGGGGTAATAGGCCCCCCCCATATTGTAGCCGGTAATCAAGAATAGAAAGAGAGCGGCACTCACCTGGCTGGAAGGCAGACCGAGATACCCCCAGAGAATGCTCAGAATGCCCCGCAATTTCCGATCCTGGATGCGGCTCTCGAGATAAGCGGCCCACGTCTGGGGGAAGGCGCCCGCCATATGGGGAAACTCAGCGGCCATTTCCTCTTGAGAGAACTTCCGCCCTTGCCTCATCCCCTCCTTGAACCTGCGGACGTCGTCGTCGAACCGTTCTATATCTCGAAACAGGTTGTCGATTTGCTCTTTTTCAGCCGGGAACTTTCCCGCCAACTCCGTCCGATAGCTGGAAAAGTCGGCTGCAACAGTCACTTCGTGTTCCGGATAGCGGGCCACGTAGAACGGATCGATGTGGTCGAATTGCAAACGGTCGTAAACGCCCAATTCGCTCAGCGCCTGGCGCAGATCGCCGCCCGGCGCCAGGCCGCAAACCGCGTGCAGGGACACCTCGAACCAGAACTTCCCCCGCTCGAAGGAGTGCGCGTAACCTCCGGGGATGGCGTGGTGCTCGAGCAGCAGAACCTTTTTCCCCGCTCTTGCCAGAAAAGCCCCGGCGGACAGACCGCTCAAACCGGCTCCAATGACGACGGCATCGTATCTCTTCTCACTCATAAAACGCCCTCTTCCCTCTCCCCCTCTGCATCGTCGGGGGCAGTCTGCATTTGCGCGGCAACGCGCAGCGTCCTGATCTGTTCGGCCGCATCCGCGATTCTGGGTTCGTTGAACAGCTTTCCCAGGGGAATCTCCAGCTGAAACTCCATGCGGATCTGCGCTACCAACTGGGTGACGAGCAGAGAATTGCCACCCAGTTCAAAGAAACTGTCGTAGATCCCAATCGGTCCCATACCAAGCGTTTTCTCCCATATTTCGACCAGCTGGGTCTCCAATTCGTCCCTGGGAGCCGTATAGGCGTTCATCAATTCGGGACGGGAATGACGCACCTGGGAATCCTGGCTCGCTATCTCTTCGCGATCTGGATCGAAATCGATCCACTGATCGATCCTCGCCCGCAAATCTCCCGAAGATGCCACCAGTTGGTTGTAAGATCTCGATTTGGACAGGATCCGCTCCCAGGCTTCGATTCCTTCGGCGGGAGTCATGGCCAGCTCGGCCACTCCGCCAACCTGGGCCATGTCGTCCTCCGGACCGGCGAATACCCAACCTTCCAGATTCGCACTGATCCAGCGCTGCTTATGCGTCTGGTTGTGCCTGTCGACAAACGCATCCATATACACATTGGCACCCGCATACGCGGCAAAACCCAATCCGCCCAGCAGGGAAGACAGAGAAGAGATCATGACGCAAAAATCGAGCTCTCTATCCTGCAGGAGCCGTTCGAGAACCCCGGTGCCGTAGATCTTGCTCTGAAAGTGCTTCTCGCAGTCGGCCCGATCCGCCTCGGAAATAGTGCAAAAGGAAGCTTCCCCGACGATACCGGCGGCGTGAACGACCCCGTTCAAGCTCCCAAACCGCGCCTCCGCTTCGCCCATCAATTCCTTCATCCGATCGCAGTCGGCGGCATCGACCGAGGCGACCAGCACCTCTGCGCCCCGTTCCTCCAGAGCCTGCACCCGACGCAGCTTCTGACAGATACTGTCCTCTTCGGCGTGTGTGGCGAGCCACTGATCCCATTCTTCCCTGGGGGGAACGACCGAACGCCCGGTGAGAATCAGCCTGGCTTTGACCTTTTTCGCCAGATGCTCGGCCATGGCCAGACCGATATTCCCCAATCCGCCCGTAATCAGATAAACCCCCTTTTCCCTCAGTCGAGTCTGGTCTCCCCCTCCCTCTCCCAGCGTTACCGGATCAAAGCTCCGAAACCAGCCGTGGTTGCCGCGAAAAGCGATCACCCGGTGGGAGGGCGGCACGGTCAATTCGGCCAACAACTGCTCGGTCAGCCGCCGCTCCTGCCAGCTTCCCGGGTCTGGCAGTTGGACATCGATGCTGCGGCTGTTGATTCCGGGGAATTCCTGGGGAATGACTTTCAGCGGCCCCAGCGCCGCCGCTTTCTCCGGACAGACCTGTTCTTCACCGGTCACTTCGTGCATATCGCTGGAAAGAAGATTGAGGGTGATCGACGTGGAGAATTCTCTCCCCAGCGCCTGCCCGAGAGCGAGCAGACTGTAAAAGCCTCTATCGATATGCGTCGAATCCTCCTCTTCTGCAGCGGCCAACAGCCAGGTGTGTGCGATCTGGTCGAATGTCCCACCCGAATCGCGCACCCCTTTGAACAGATCCCGATAATCCTCGGGATTCTTTTCATCGATGACATAGGTCTGCCGATCCAGCTGGGCGAATTCCGAGCCCCGATGCACTGTGACGACATCGTTCCCTTTTCCCCTGAGCTGTTCGGCCAACCGGCTGCCGAATCCGTCTCGATCCGCGCATACGAGCCAACCCGTTCCACCATCGGTTCCTCCACCTGCGGAACCCACGCCGGCGACGTGGGAACGGTGCCACGAAGGCAGATAGAACCAATCGGCTATATCCCGAATCTTGCCGATGAAACCCGGCTCCGGTGTCACCTCTGCCGCGGCAGCACCCGGCTCGATCCAGTAACCCTTCCGTTCCAAAGGATACGTCGGCAGGTTCAAACGCTGCCGCTCTTCCCGGGCGTAAAATTCCGACCAATCGATCGCCCCACCGAACAACCACAGCTTACCCAGTGCCGTCAATAGAGAACTCAGCTCGGGCTGAGTGTACTGCGGAGCTTTCAATGTCGACAGAACCGCCTGTCTGCTGGACCAGGCGGGGTGCTGCATGACCAGAGGAGAGAGAACTTGCCCGGGACCCACCTCCAGCAGGATGAATTCGGGATGGGTGAACAACTCTCGCAAACAGTCTGCAAAACGGACCGGCTGGCGAACTATCTGTCTGGCGTAATATTCGGGGCTGGTCGCCTGTGCATCGGTGATCCACGTGCCCGTGACCCCCGATATCCAGGGAACCCGGGGAGGCTTGAGCTCTATACCGTCGAACTGTTTCAGCAGAGGCGGTATAATCGGCTCCATGGCCGCAGAATGGTAGGCCAGAGGCGCCTGCAGGCGAAAGCAGTTTGTCCCCTGTTCCAGTAGCTCGTCCTGCAGGCGATCTACTTCATCCACGATACCCGATACCAGACACAGGGAAACCCCGTTGACGGCCGCCAGAGAGAGAGACCCCTTCAACAGTCGACCTACCTCCGCTTCTGGAAGAGATATAGCCAGCATACTGCCGGCCGGCAGATCTTCCGTCAATCGTCCCGAACTGGCCACCAGCGACAGCGCATCCTCCAGCGACAGGACTTCGGCCAGACAGGCCGCTACATATTCCCCGCCGCTGTATCCCAGCATCGCCTGGGGTTGTACCCCGTAGCACATCCACATCCTGGCCAGGCTGTACTCGACGATGAACAGAGCCGCTGGAGCGATCGGTCTGGGCACCGGCGAGGCCAGATGGGCCGGCGCCTTCTGTGACCCATCCATTTCCCAGATCTGGAAGAAGTCCAGCCCTTCGCGGCTTTTCAGCAGATCGGCGCAGATATCCACCTGCTCGCGAAAATTCGGCTCCTGGTCGTACAGTTCCAGCGCCATGTTCATGTATTCCGCCCCCATGCCCGGAAACATAAACAGCACCGGGCGCTCCCCCTGTTCCTCCAGAACGTGGGTCAAAAGAGACTGTGGATTTTTCTCCTGCAGCAGACGCCTCCCCTCGGCGGCAGTCTGACAGACCAGCACTCGGCGATGGTCAAACGCTTTCCGGCCCAGCGCCAGGGTATAGGCCACGTCGGCCAGATCTGCTTCCACATGGCGCTCCAGGTGGGACGCCAGATTCTCGGTCGCCCTGTCCAGTGCCGTTTCCGTGCGGGCCGACAGCAGTAGCATCTGCCAGGGACGGGACGGTCCCGAATCGGGTTGTAGGGGTGCTTCCTCGAGCACTACGTGGGCGTTGGTGCCCCCGATGCCGAACGAACTCACCCCGGCGCGGCGCGGCGCACTTCCCGCCTCCCATTCTCGCAGTTCTCCATTGACATAGAACGGGCTATTGGCCAAATCGATCTGGGGATTGGGTTTTTCAAAGTGAACCGTGGGAGGAATCTGCCGGTGCTGTATAGCCAGCACCGTCTTGATCAGACTGGCCACCCCTGCCGCCGTGTCCAGATGGCCCAGATTGGATTTCAGCGAACCCAGAGCACAGAACCCCTTTTTATCGGTAGCGTGGCGGAAAGCCTGGGTCAGGGCGGCAACTTCAACCGAATCCCCCAGTTCGGTTCCCGTGCCGTGCGCTTCGATAAAGCCGATCGTCTCCGCCGAAAAACCGGCCATGTTCTGCGCCTCGATAATTACATCGACCTGTCCCTCCACGCTCGGAGCCGTGTACCCGACTTTGAGCGCGCCGTCGTTGTTGATGGCGAACCCTTTTATGACGGCGTGGATAGTGTCGCCATCCGCAAGCGCGTCGTCCAGTTTCTTGAGCAGCACCAGGGCCATACCGCTGGCATCCAGGGTGCCCTGAGCATCCGCGTCAAAGGGGCGACAGTGGCCGTCCGGAGAGCTGACTCCGCCGGCGTGGTACCAGTACCCCACATTCTGGGGTGTTTGGATGGTGACCCCGCCGGCCAGCACCATATCGCACTGGTAGTTGAGCAGACTCTGACAGGCCATGGCCACGGCCACAAGCGAGGTGGAGCACCCCGTATTCACGCTGACGCTGGGACCCGTCAAATCCAGCTTGTACGACACGCGAGTGGGCGCGAAATCCTTGTCGTTGCTCATGCCCACCTGCCAGCTGCCGATGGCGTCGATTATCTGCGGATTGGAACCCAGGTGATTCAGCAGGTAGCTGTTGAGCCCTACCCCCGCAAATACGCCGATGCGGCCGTCGAATGCCGCTGCATCGTAACCGGCCCCTTCGAAGAGCTCCCAGGCCCCTTCCAGCATCAGGCGGTGCTGGGGGTCCATCACTTCGACATCGCGCGGCGTGAGATCGAAAAACGAGGCGTCGAATTTGTCGATATCTTCCAGCAGACCGAACGCCTTCACATAGTGCGGGTCGGCCAGGGCCGCGGCCGAGACTCCGGCAGCGGTCAACTCTTCATCGGTGAAAAAGGAGACCGATTCGACGCCGTCGCGCAGGTTGCGCCAGAAGGTATCGAGATCGCGTGCACCGGGCACCCGCAGATTCATCCCGATAATGGCGATATCGAGACCATCGGTTGGCGTGTCGAGATCGTCGGCTGGTTTATCCATGTCTTTTTCTACGGCCCTTCGTCGTTTTCTGTCGTTGATACGATCTTTTCTGGCGGCTGGCCAGCTCGCGCACACGGGTATCCTGTGCCGCCGCTGCGTCCGGAGCTGCGGTCAGAAACTTCGCCAGACTGGCGACCGTGGGATAGCGGAACAGATCGACGGGTGTAATCTCCCGCTCGAACTGATCCGCCAGACGATCGCGCAGCCCGATGACCAGCAGCGAGTGCCCCCCCAGGTCGAAAAAGTTGTCGTCGACTCCCACCCTGCCGACCTGTAGCGCCTCCTGCCATTCTCGCGCGATGATCTTCTCCGCGTCGGTTTGCGGAGAGACGAAACTCCCCCTCGACCGGGACAGCAGATTTTCGGGCATCGGCAGCCCCTGGCGATCGATCTTGCCATTGGCGGTCAGCGGTAGAACATCCAGACTCACAAACGCCGACGGAACCATGTGGTCGGGTAGCTGCTGGCGCAAAAAATCGCGCAGCTCATCCGGCTCGACCACGCCCCCCCTTTCGGCAACGAAATAGGCGATCAAACGCGCGTCGTTGGCCGCGAATTCACGGGCTACGACCGCGCTCTCCCGGACCTCCGGGTGCTGCATCAACAGCGCCTCGATCTCCCCGGGCTCCACCCGGAACCCGCGAATTTTGACCTGGCTGTCCAGCCGTCCCAGGTATTCGAGATTGCCATCCGGCAAATGGCGCGCCAGGTCGCCGGTCTTGTAGAGCCTGCCCGGAGCAAAGGGATTGGTGATGAACCGCTCCGCCGTCAGCTCCGGTCGATTCAGATACCCTCTGGCGACTCCGTCGCCGCCGATGTACAGCTCCCCGGGAACGCCTATGGGAACCGGCTGCAGCGCTCTATCCAGCACGTAGAGTTGCGTATTGGCTATCGGCCGGCCGATGGCCACCCCCCCTTCCCTCGAAGTCCCTTCAGTCACCTCGTACACACAGCACCCAACAACCGTCTCAGTGGGGCCGTACTCATTGATCAGCCGGGTGCCCGGTGCCCGGTCTCTCCACACCGACAGACTCCTGCCGAACAGCGCTTCGCCGCCGAGGATGATGGCGTTGGTCTGATCGGCGAGTTGCTCCTCGGGCAACAGGGCGTTGAGCAATTCCAGATGAGCCGGAGTTATCTTGACCAGGCTCCAGCGGTTTTCGGACAGTATGGCGTCGCCGATCGCCTCTATCTCCTGTCGGTCGTCTCGATCTTCGGAAACGAGCCACACCTGCTGGCCGGTCATCAGCGGCGCAAAGACGCTTGTAATAGTGGCGTCGAATCCAATGGAAGTGAGAACCGGAGCCCCACAGCCGTCCGCTATCCGGTAATTTTCAGTGCACCAGCACAGATAATTAACCAATCCCTGGTGGACGATCATCGTCCCTTTCGGTTTTCCCGTTGAACCGGAGGTGTAGATGATGTAGGCCAGGTTTTCGGGTCGAACCGAACTGTCGAGATTGCCGATATCCAGCGTGGCCACGGCATCCCATTCACTGTCCAGGCAAACGACCCGATCCCTCTCGATCCCCGCGTGGTCGCGCAACTGCAGTTTCTCTGCGACAGCATTCTTGGTCAGTAGGACGGGAACCTGTGCGTCCTCCAGCATAAAAGCCAGACGAGACGGCGGATAGGTGGGATCCATCGGCAGAAAGGCCCCCCCGGCTTTGAGAATTCCCATGATTCCCACGATCATCTCGAGGGATCGCTCCATGCAGAGACCGACCACCACATCCGCTCCCACGCCGAGGTTTCGCAGATAGCGGGCCAGCTGATTCCCCTTCCGATTGAGCTCCGCATAGCTGAGCTGTCGATTCTCGAAAACCGCGGCAACGGCATCTGGACTCTTCTCCACCTGCGCCTCGAACAGCTGGTGCGCGCACCGGTCCCTGGGATATTCGGTCCGGGTGTCGTTCCACTCCACCAACAGTCGCTGGCGCTCCTCCCCGTCGAGCAAAGGCAGGGCCGCAATCCGACTTTCGGGATCTTCAACCGCTCCCGCCATCAAGGTCTGAAAATGCCCGATGAAACGCTCGATACTGTCGCTGTCGAACACGTCGCGGTTGAAATCGCACTCCAGAATGAACTGATCCGCCACCTCGGTCAGATTCACGGTGATGTCGAAAGCGGTGAACTGCACCGGCGCCGATGCCCAGCTCACCTCTATACCGGCCATCGGCGGTGCTTCCCCAGGGCGGTCCAGATTGAACACCGTCGATACCAGTGGGGAGTGACTGCCATCCCGGTGCAAATTCAGCCTGTTAATCAGATCGGCAAAGGAGTAATTCTGATGCTGATAGGCATCCAGTAAGACCCCTCTCATTCTCTTCAAATAAACCGGGAAATCGTCGCCGTCTTCCACCTCGCTGCGGATCGGCAGCAGGTGCGTGCAGTAACCGACCAGCTTGTCGTATCCCGACTCGGCCGGCCTGCCGGCCACGGGGATACCCACGATGATGTCGTCCTGACCGGTCAGGCGGTGAATCCAGAGGGCGTATATCGAGAAAAAAGTCATGAAGGGCGTGCAGCCGTTTTCCCGACTCAAACGGGCCACCTTCTGGCAGAGGTCCGCATCCAGAACGAGCGCCTGCCGGCCACCGCGGTAGGTTTTGAGAGGTGGGTGCGGACGGTCCACGGGCAGATTCAGGGCGGGAAGCGGTCCCGCCAGCTTCTCCAGCCAGTATTTCTCGTGCTTCTCATTCGCCTCCTCCCGCCGCCACTGTATGTACTGGCCGAATTGGAGGCTCTCCTCGAGCGCGCACTCCCGATCTTGCGCCAGCGCCGAATATATCGTCCCTATTTCCCGGAGCACTACATTCATCGACAGGCCATCGACTACGATGTGATGGCCTCTGAGAGCAAGGCAATGACGCTTCTCGGCCGACTTCAGGATATACGCCCTGAACAGCGGCCCTCGCGCCAGATCGAAAGGCTCTCTTCCGGTCTTCTCCAACCATGCGGCAACCTCCACTTCCCCCTCTTGTCCTCCAGAAAAATCCAAAAGAGGGATCTCCGGATCCTGCTCAGCCACCACCTCCTGCACCGCGTCTGTTTTGATGATGGTGCGCAACGCATCGTGCCTGGTGACGACCCGCTGTATCGCCTGCCGCATAGCTTCCGGGTGGAAATCTCCATCCAGCTGCAATGTGACATAAATGCTGTACGCGCTGGAGCCTTCGGTGGATATCTGGTCGAGAGCCCACAGCTGTTTTTGCGCTTCGATGAGCGGAAAAATACGATCCCCTTTGCCCCCCGACTCCTTTTTCCCATTGGAATCGGCATGGGGGATTATAAAGCCTCCCTCCACCATCTTTTCAATGCTCGTCTTGACCGCGCGGATGATAAAGTCGACATCCTCATCCGTATGCGCGGTGGACAGGAAGTAGTTGCGCCATTCCCAGATGAAAACCCCCTGCTCCATCAGATGATAGAACAGCAGCTCCAGATTGCTGGAAAAGGCGAAGCGGAACAGGGAACCGAAGTACACCACTTCGATGGGAATGCCCGTTTCCGAAAAATAGGCGTTCAGCGTTCTCGCCAGACGCTCCGTCTTCTCGTTCAGCCCCTCCTGCAGAGCCGGCCCCTGCTCTTTGAGATAGCGGAGCGTGGCCAGCGTCGTCGTCATGGTCAGCGGATGCTGGCAGAAAGTGCCGCCAAAACCGACCCGCTCGGTCTGCGGATACGACGTATCTCCGTACTGCCACATCCCCCCATCGACCGCGTCCATATAGGCCGCTTTCCCGGCGACCACGCCGATCGGCATGCCCCCGCCGATGAACTTGCCGTATGTCGCGATATCCGCTTTCACCCCGAACCAGGCCTGAGCCCCACCCGGATGGACGCGAAACCCGGTGATCATCTCGTCGAAAATCAGCAGCACTCCAGACTCTTCGGTGATCCTGCGCAGCCGCTGCAGAAATTCCCTGGGCTGCAGCTCGGGTCGCCGGCTCTGCACCGGTTCCACCATCACCGCCGCCAATTCATGGGCGTGCGCCTGGATATACTCGAGGCTCTCATCACTGTCGTATTCCAGAACCCGCAGATCCTCCACGGCCCCGGGAGGAATCCCCCCACCGATGGGGAGGGATGCTAGAGCCCCATCCTCCCACTGGGGCCTGGCCGTCGTGGCGTCGGCGTGGCCGTGATACGAATTCTCGAAGATAGCAATCGTTTGACGCCCGCTGGCCGCTCGGGCCAGACGCATCGCCGCCATGACCGCTTCCGTACCGGAGTTGGTGAACGTGACCCGGTCGAACCCGGTGAATTCGGCGATCAACCGGGCGGCTTCACCCGCATGGGGGGGGCGCGGTCCCAGTTGAACGACATCGGCAGGTTCGGCCGCCAGAGCTTCTTCGAGGAACGGCGGATGGTGGCCAAAGAGACTGACCCCCTGCCCCATGGTGATGTCGATGTATTCATTGTCGTCGACGTCCCATATGCGAGCGCCCACGGCCCGTTTTCCGACGATGGGATAGAGCATCTCCTTGGTGGTGAAACGGAAGCCGACGGAAGCCCGGCTATCGGCCAGCACCGGGCGATACTCTTCGGCCAGCGTCTTGGACGTCCGGGTCCGCTCCGTGTACCTCTTTATCAGCTCTTCCAGATGGCGCTGCTGCTCCGGCGTCAGACCCCGAGCCCTGATTTCCAGCGGCGATAGCATGTGCTGGGGAGATGCCGCCGATTGCGGCTTTGACGCAGTCCCGGAGGAGGCCGGCGTCACCCGCGGAGCCTCGGCTTTCAATTCCCCCGCCGCGACACGAGTGGAGGCAGGCGCTTCGTCAGTCGGTGCTACACCGGCATCGCGCAAAAAGGCCAGCTGCTGGGAAACCACCTCGGATATGGTCTGGGAAGCGGCCTGGATCTGCTGGTTGAAGATCAGCTCCAGCTCAGAAGAAAATTCACCGGAGTTGACTGTCGGCAACTCCATCGGAGGAGGCGCCCCCTGGAGTATGGCTTTTGCAGCGATCGGCTCGGTCGCCTCCTCAACCCCCTCTTCTGGCAGGCTCCCGTCGAGATAGGTCGCCAGCGCGTCGATGGTGCTCAGCTCTTCGAAAAGCTGGCTGATGACCAGGGGAACGCCGTAGCGATTCTCGATGGTCTGCTGCATCTCCATCAGCACGAGGGAATTGGCCCCCATCTCGAGAAAGGGCACGTGGATATCCTCTTCTGCCGACATGGCGGGTAGAGCTTCGGCCATCAATGCGCGCAGCGATGCGAGGATCCTCTCCCGCCTCGATTCGCCGCCCTGAACTTCGTCCTGCTGTCGATCTGCTGCGCTGTCTTTCATCGGGAAACCATTTTTAAAGGTGAAATACGACCTGCGGAATCGGCGCTGCGTCGATCATTCCCAGATACCAGGCGCGTGCGTATCGATCCTCACGGTCTGGCCGCTGTGTTTGTTCTCCTCGGTTTCAAAAGGGGGCAGATACACAAACCTGCCGTCGAAAACACCGCCGATAAATCCTTTGTTATTGGGGTGAATCTCCCCTGTGTCGAAAAACCTCCAGCTGTCGGCGCTGGTGAAATCTCCCTGGGTATCGTACCGCGTCACCTGACCGTGATAGAGGTCCGGCGCCTTGCAGTGGGGGGTGAAATAAATATACCTGCCGTCGAAAATCCCCCCGAAAAAGCCGCGACTGTTCTCGTCGATCTGGCAGATATCAAAAACCTCCCAGCTCCGATCCTCTGCAAAACCTCCCCGGGTGTCGTAGCGCGCCACCCGCCCATGCCGCTCGCGACCGTTGTGATACGGCACAAAGTAGACAAAACGACCGTCGAAAACAGAGCCGATGAATCCCTTGCTGAGAGGATGTGTCCGAGTCGTATCGTACACCTCCCAGCTTTCACTCTCACCAAAAGCAGAGCGGCTGTCGTAACGGGTTACTCGGCTCGCGTATTCGAGCGGCTCGAGCGACCTCAAATAGGGACAGAAGTAGACAAAACGGCCATCGAAGAGCCCGGTGTGGTAACCCGTGCAGTCCGGATGAACTCCGACCATATTGAAAACGTCCCAGCTGGCCTCCCGAGTAAAATCCCCTTCGCTGTCGAACCGGGTCACCTGGCCGTGATGTGTCGTGTAATCCAGCTGATACGGAACCAGATAGACGAACCTGCCGTCGAAAACCCCGCCGACAAATCCCTTGCTATGCGAATCGACCCGGACGGTGTCGAACACCTCCCAACTCGTCGCACGGGCAAAATCCGCCTGCGTGTCGTAGCGGGTCACCTGACCGAACTGAACCCCGTTGTTGTAGGGCACCAGGTAGACGAATCTGCCGTCGAAAACGCCGTTGACGAAACCTCTGCTGTCGGGATCGACCTGCGCCGTATCGAAGCATGTCCAACTCTGCGGATCCGCAAAACCGACCCGGGTATCGCAGCGCGTCACCACCCCGTGGAACGCTCCGTTGTTCAGCGGGATGTAGTAGACGAACCTGCCGTCAAAAACCGCTCCGGAAAACCCTTTGCACCGGGGATCCACCTGAACTGCCAGATCGAAAACCGCGACTCCCTCTCGATCCTGGCTGCTCCCGTGCCTGATTGCCATTTTGCCTTTCCCTGATCTGGATCTGTGAACGACTCCTCAAAAAAATCAATTACCCGAGCATTCCATCGACATTCGCAATCCGTCTGCCGAACGCTTCGTCAGTCCCCGGATTTGGCGCGTCTCCTCTGCTTTCTCTTTTCCATGGCGTAATCGATGTACCCGGACTTGGCGATGATGATCTGCTGCATCTGAGTGCTGCCTTCGATGATCTCCATGATCTTGGCATCCCGCCAGTAGCGCTGCACCGGAAAATCCTCGCTGCAGCCGTTGGCGCCGTGGATCTGCACCGCATCATCCGCAATTTTCAGCACCGTTCTGGAGGCGAAATACTTGGCGATCGAGGTCTCCATGATCAGCGACGGATCCCCCTTCTCCTTCAGATAACCCGCGTGATAACAGAGCAATCGCGTTGCCTTGATACCGGCGATCATCTCCGCTATCATCTGCTGTATCAGCTGATGTCCTTTCAGGAAGGAGCCGAACTGCTTCCGCTCGCTGCTGTAACTGAGGGAGGCATCCAGACAGGCCTGCGCCAGTCCCAAACATCCCCAGCCGACGCAGTAACGACCGTGATCGAGCGCGGTATTGGCGATGGCGGAAAATCCGAAACCGATCCGGCCAACCAGATTCTCCGCCGGAATCCGACAGTCGTCCATGAACAGCCTGGCCAGCATCGCCGACCTGAAGCCCAGCATTCCCGCAATCGCTTCGGTCGAAAAACCGGCACTCTCCCTTTCCACCAAAAAGGCCGCCGGTTTTTCTTCGCACTGACCGATAATCAGAAAAAGATCGGCGACCTGGCCAAAGGAAATCCACTGCTTCCGTCCATTCAATACATACGCATCACCGGAACTCACCGCCGCCGTTTCCACGCTCTTGGCATCGCTGCCGACCCCGGGCTCTGTCAGACCGAAAGCACCTATTTTTCCCCCGCTTGCCAGCAGGGGAAGCCAGTGTTCCCGCTGAGGCCCGCTGCCCCATCTGGCAAGCGCCTGACAGACCATGCCGTGCACGGTCAGCAGACTCAGCAAGGAGGCACTGCCTCGGCCAATCTCCTCACACAGCAGCCCAAAGGTAATCGCATCCATCTCCCCACCGCCGTATTTTCCCGGCACGACAGCGCCCAGATAGCCTTCCTTTCCCATCTTCTCGATGATTTCCGCGGGGACCGCCTGTTCTCTATCCCACTGATCTGCAAAAGGAGCGATCTCGTTTTGGGCAAAAATCCGGAACCCCTCCTGTGCCTGAATCTGCTGGGAACTCAGTTCGATTTCCATAATCCAATTCCCATCAACTCGTTTTTCTGCCAATAAAACCGACCATGGCAGCAATGGTGTTGAAATTATTGATGTCGAGATCCTCGTCTTCGACCTTGAACTGAAATTCTTTCTCTATAAAAAGAACGAGTTGCATGGCGAACAGAGAGTTAACCAGACCCGAGGCGAAGATGTCCTGGTCGTCGGGTATATCGGCATCGGCGACCGACTGAGCGAGATGATCTATGATTTTTTCCTTGATTGTTTCGGCAGTCATGCCATTTCCCTTTTCGTTTTTTTAATTCAAAAGAAATACCACCTAAAAGTGAATTCCGTGCACAAGCCCGATCGATTTAATAAGTATAGAAACCGCGACCGCTCTTGCGACCATACAACCCCGCGTCCACCATCTTTTTGAGCAATGGGCAGGGCCGATATTTGCTGTCGTTGAAGCTCTCATACAACACTTCAATAGAGTAGAGAATAGTATCCAGGCCGATCAGATCCGCCGTTTCCAAAGGCCCCATCTGGTGCCCGAAGCAGCTCTTGAAAATTTGATCGATATCCTGGGCAGAAGAGACCTGATCCTGAACCAGAAATATCGCCTCGTTGACGGTCAGCATCAGCACCCTGTTGGAGACGAATCCAGGGGAATCATTGACGACGATCCCCTCCTTGCCCATCTGCGTTAGGAATTGTTGCGCGATCTCCATGGTGGCGTCGGAAGAATGGTATCCGCGAATGACCTCGACGGTCTTTTTCATGGGCACCGGGTTCATGAAATGCATGCCCACCACTTTGTCGGCCCGCTGCGTGGCCGAGGCGATTCTCGTGATCGAAATCGCCGAAGTATTGGCGGCAAAGACGCAGCGATCCGGGCAGATCGCGTCGATCCGGGCGTACACATCCTCTTTGACATCCCACTTTTCCACGACATTTTCCACGACAAAATCCGCGTTCTTCAGCAGCTGATAATCCGTGGTGAAAGTGATCTTCTCGATCGCATCCCCGGGAATCTTGGCCCCTTTATTGAAGAGGCTTTGAAGCCGTATATTGTTTCTTATTTCCTCTTCGGCTCGTTCCAGAATATCGGCTGAGATATCGATGAGAATGACACTGTGACCTGTTTGCGCCAGGTTTTGTGCGACCCCGGTTCCCATCACTCCGGCGCCGATGACGCCGACAGTTTGAATTTCCATGGTATCTTCCCCTTGGTTATTGAAACGACGGAACTTTATTCATCCCCGGGCTTCAGAGCCTCGAATTCTTCGTCGATCAATTCGGCCAGCTCTTCCTCGGAAAACTGCTCCACCTCTTCCAGTGTGGAGGATTCCGGCTCCGCAACCTCTTCGTCTGAGACTGGTTCACTCTCCAGAGCCAGTATCTCGGTCGCCAGAAAGTCAACCAGCTTCTCAATCGTTGGATATTTGAACAACAGCGTCGCGGGCAGAGAGCTGCCCAGACTCTCCTGCAACTGGTTGCGCAGTTCGATCGAAGTCAGCGAATCCATTCCGAGGTCGAAAAATCCCTGCTGCACCTCAATCGCCTCCGGCACATCCAATCCGAGTACCCTGGCCAGTTGGGCCTGCACATGGGCGACCAGATAGTCGCGCTGCTCATCGGCCGGAATTCCATCGAGTTGCTCTCTGAAACCGGCTCTCGATCCGCCCCCCTGAGCTGCCGATGCCTGGAAACGAGAGAAGAAAAGGGGCAGACTGCGCTCTGTCGAAAACAGATTCCAGTCGATGGGCACCACTCCGACCTGAGCTGCTGATTGGGACAGCAACTGCTCCAACACCTGCAATCCCTGGCGGGGCTCGATGCTCCTCACCCCTCTCTTCTGCATCCACTCATCCGCTTCTCGCAGCGCCGCCTCGCCAATCTCCGACCATCCTCCCCAGTTGATGCTCAGCCCCGCCAGCCCCTGCGACCGGCGATAACTCGCCAGCGCGTCCAGAAAAGCGTTTCCCGCCGCGTGGTTGGACTGGCCCGACGAACCCAGCAATGCCGCCACCGACGAAAACAGGGCAAAGAAATCCAGAGACCAGTGCTGTGTCTGCCGATGCAGATTCCATGCCCCCTGCACTTTGGGTGCCATGACCCGGGAAAATCTCTCCCATGTCTGCGATGCCAGCACTCCATCGTCGAGCATACCCGCCGCGTGGATAACCCCCCGCACCGGCGGCAGGGATCCCTCGATCTCGGCCACCATCCTGCCGACCTGTTCGGCAACCGCTACGTCTGCCTGCACAACCCTCACTTCGGCGCCTGTCTCTGCCAGCTTCTGCAGCCGTTCCTTCGCGACCTCATCCGGCTCTCGCCGCCCGATCAGGGCCAGGTGCCCGACCCCCTTTTCCTCGACCATCCATTCCGCAATCAGCAATCCCAGCGCGCCCAGTCCGCCAGTTATCAGATAGCTGCTCTCGGCAGCGAACAGCGGTGTCGATTCTTCAGCTATCCTCCGCTGATAGCGCACCAACCGCGGCACATAGCGCCCTCCGCGGCAAAAGGCGATCTGGTCTTCCTCAATCTCCGCCCGTATCTCTTCAAAAAGAAGCGGCCCCTCGTTTCCACCATCCTCAGAATCCAGATCCAGGCGCACGCACCTGAGTTCGGGATGCTCCAGCGCAATGACCTTGCCCATCCCCCACAGAGGAGCCTGGGCCGGATGTGGATTCCGAGCTTCCGTTCCCCCCTCCATCCGCGCCAACCCTACAGCTCCTTCGGTCACCAGCCAGAGAGAGGGCGGCTCCTCGACCGAGCTCTGTCCCAGCGCCTGGATCAGGTGTAACGCGCTGCCACATCCCTCCTGGTTGACCTGCTCCAGATCGACCGCGATCGACTCTCCCTGCACCGCATCCAGACTCCAGCAGTGCACCACTCCGTGCAATCCGTCCCTCTCGATCCCCATCTCTCTGAACAATCGGTGGAAGTCTTCCGGTTCACCCGGATCGACTCGAAAGCTCTGTTCATCTATAGCTGCATACCTCTCCCCCGGAAAGACGAGAGTGCACGCATCTCCGCTGTCCCTGAGCTTCTCCGCCAACCCCTGGCCCACGCCCCGGTGATCGGCCAGCACGAGCCATCGCTTCCCCCTTGCCGCAACCTCCGTCGATGGGACCACCGCAGCCTGCGCAACCAACACCGCCTGAGGGAATGCCAGACCTTCCCGCTCCGCATCTGCGGGCAGACTGATCATTTGCGAAAAACCGCTCTCCTGCAACAGAGTCTGCCAGTCTGCCGCAGACAGCAGCGGGTGGTCCGGGCGCAGGGTCCGGTCGGCAAACCGCCACCATCCTTCGGTCAGGCCGAAGATCAAATCCAGCCAGCGCTGCCGGAACGTCCCCTCCAGAAGGACCAGAAGTCCGCCCGGAGCCAGCAAGGAGCGCACGTGCCTCAAGGTCTCGCGCAGGTCCCGGGTGGTGTGCAGCACATTGGCCGCCATAATGATATCGTAGGCATGCTCTTCGAATCCCTGATCCGTCGGGTCTCGCTCGATATCCAGAAGCTGGTAGCGCACAAATGGATATTCTTCAAACCGCTGCTGTGCCCTGGTAGTGAACAGAGGCGAAACATCGGTGAATACGTAATCCGTTCGTTCGGGAGAAAAATGCGGCAGCAGGCCGGCCGTGGTCCCGCCGGTGCCGGCGCCGATTTCGAGCACTCGCACCCCGCGCCCCTGAGGGATATACGCCAGGGATGACAGCAACCCCTTCTGCAGCAGGCCATTCATAACCTGCTGACCCGAAGATTCCTGGTAAAACCGGGTCAGCAGGCCCAGATCCCCTTCGGGGAACAGCACCTGCAAAGGGTCGCACCGCCCCTGCATCACGGCGGCCAACCGACTCCCGCAACGGGCCAGCAAGTCCAGTTCGATGTGCCCAACCGGAAACGCTCCCAACGCAGTCTCCACCTCTGTCTGCGGATCCGGACGTTCCGGCACCACCAGCACTTCCCACTGATCCCCCTCAATCCGGAGAACCTCCTCCTCAGCCAGCATCTCCAGCAGACATCCCAAAAGCTCCCGATGCGCGTCCAAAACCTCTAGCTGCTGCGCCAAATCGGTCGTGGAAAACCGATCTCCGAGTCGCCACTCCCAGCCCAGTTCCGCAAAGGCGCACAGCGCGTAGGCCAGGCTGATGGTCTCGAGATGGGGGACGAGTCCCCGATAGAACTCCAGCCGCTTCACGGCGCTGGCCACCTCTGAATCGAGAGCCGCACCGATTTCGATCGGGGCGGGGATGTAGTCAGGAGACAACCCGAAGCGAAACTTGGGCTCCCACTCCACCTCGTAGAACCAGTCCGAAAATGCACCCCGGACTCCGGCCAGCACGGCCTGTCGATCCACTTTCTGGAAGCGGACTCCTTGCGCGGCAGCCACCAACTCTCCTTCCGGCCCCAGTAGAGAGAGGTCGGCCGTTAGCACCGAAGCGCTTTCCTCTTCTTGGGGGTGCACGGTCAGCGAGCACCACAATCGCTCTGGCGGACGGCGATAGAGACACAGTTGCTCCAGACCCACCGGCAGATACGGCTCCTCCCGATCCGTGTTCAGCAGCGGAATCCCCAGCATCTGGAAGCCCGCATCCAGCAATACCGGGTGCAGGTAGAACTCCTCTTTGCCATCGACCAGCTCTTCCGGCAAGCACAGCTGCGCCAGGACATCCCTCTCGTCCAGCCAGATCCGTTCGAGAGCCTGGAAGCTGGTACCGTGTTCGATACCCACCTCACTGGTCCGCCGGTAGTATTCATCGACCGGTAGTTCCGTGCGGCACCCCGCCTGCATGGCCGCCAGATCGGCCTGAGGTAATTCCGCAGTCCTCTCTTTCACCACGCCGGATGTGTGACATGTCCAGGTTGGCTCTACTCCATCTGCATCCAGGCTGAAAATCTGAAAGGCGTACCCCGCAGTCCCCTCCGGGTGCAGCACCACCTGGACCGTCTTTACCTGTTCCTCAGGCAGAATCAACGCCCTGTGGATGACTACCTCTTCGAGAAGCAGATCTGTCGTTTTCAAGACGGCAGCACCGGCGGCCAATGCCATCTCCAGATGGGCTGCTGCCGGCATGACGACGACCTGAAAGATGCGATGATGGGCGAGAAAATCCGTAGTCTCAGGCTGCAGAAGTGACTCGAAAACGATCTCTCCATCCGGCACCGCGGCGGAGTAAATCCGCCGATCCAGCAACGGATGGAGCGATTCCATCGGTCCAGCGCGAAGATCTTTGCCCGAACGCGGAGGAGTCGCGTCAGTCCAGTATCGTTGGCGCTGGAACGGATAGGTGGGCAGGGATACCCTATGCCGGTCGTAGTCCTGGTCGAAGCGTTCCCAGTCGACCTGTGCCCCGTGCACGTATAGCCCTCCCAGGCTTTCGAGCAACTGCTGCCAGTCTTCTCGCCCCGGACGCAGGCTCGGAAGCCAGACACCCGCATCATCCGGCAGACAGCGGCGCCCCATTCCCAGCAACACCGGTTTTGGACCGATCTCCAAAAACAGTTCATACCCCTGCTGGTGTAAACTTTCCATGCCCGCAGCAAAGTGCACCGGTTGTCGCACGTGGCGACACCAGTACTCCGCAGAGCACAACGCCTCGCCGACCACATCACCCACGAGATTGGATACGACCCCGATGCGGGGCGCAGAATAGCTGATCCGACGCGCCACCTGCGCAAACTCCTCCAGCATCGGTTCCATCAGGGGAGAGTGGAAGGCGTGGGAGACCTGCAGAGGCTTTATCTCGATCCCCTCGGATTGCAGTTCGGCGCTGATCGCCTCGACCGCTTCCCGCTCGCCGGAGAACACCACACTCTGCGGGCCGTTGATCGCCGCCAGAGATACCCATCCCGCGTGCGGCTCGAGCACCTCTCTCACCCGCTCTTCATCCGCCCGCGCCGAGACCATGGCTCCGTCCCGCGGCAGCCCCTGCATCAGCCGGGCACGGGCGGCGATCAGCCGCAGACCGTCTTCCAAACCGAATACTCCAGCTATGCAGGCGGCCACGTATTCCCCCACGCTGTGTCCCATGAGAATCGCGGGTTCGATCCCCCAGGAGCGCCACAGCTGCGCCAATGCGTATTCCAGCGCGAAGAGCGCCGGCTGGGTGTACGCAGTATCGTCGAGCGGAGAGTCCACTCCCGGCTCCGGATAGAGCACTCCCAGTAGCGGCTGCTCCAGCTGATCGCGCAACAGCGTATCGCACTGATCGAGGGTCTGGCGAAATACCGGTTGTGTTTCGTAGAGCTGCCGTCCCATACCTGCGTACTGGGCTCCTTGCCCGGTGAACAGAAAGGCGACTCCGGGCCGTTCGCCCCCGACAAATCGACCGCGGACGAGACCGGCCACATCCTCTCCGGTGGCAGCAGCAGCCAATTTTTCCCGCACCTTTTCGGCAGTAGCCCCCACTACCCCGAGCCGATGGGCGAACTGCGAGCGACCGGTGCCGGCCGTAAAGCAGACATCCCCAACATCGGCGTCCGACCGGGCGAGCAAGTGCTGTTCATAGGAACCGGCCAGCGCAGTCAACCCCTCCCCTGTCCTGGCCGCAAGGGTCAGCAAATGGAACGGGCGCTGCGGCTCGGGAGCTTCCTCTTCATTCTCCGCTGCGACCGGCGCCTCTTCCAGCACTACATGTCCGTTGGTGCCGCTGAAACCGAAAGAACTCACCCCGGCGAACCGTCTCCCCTCGCCGACCGGCCAGGGACGACCCCGCGTTGGGATCTCCACCGGGAGCGCCTCCCAGTCGATGTGTGGATTGGGCCGATCGAAGTGCAGGTGGGGTGGAATCTCCTCGTGCTGCAGGGAGAGAATGACCTTGATCAGGCCGGCGATCCCGGCCGCCGCTTCGAGATGGCCGAAATTCGTTTTCGCGGAGCCGACGATCAGCGGGTCCCCCTCCGGGTCCCGCTCTCCGAACACCTTTCCCAGGGCGCCCATCTCGATGGGATCTCCCAGTGCGGTGCCCGTGCCGTGCGCTTCGACGTAGCCGATCTGCCTCGCCTCCACCCCCGCATCGGCCAGCGCCCGGCGGATCACCTTCTCCTGCGACGGACCGTTCGGCACGGTCAGACCGCCGCTCGGTCCATCGTGGTTGATGGCCGAACCGCGAATCAGGGCCAGAACGCGGTCCCCGTCGGCCAGCGCATCCGACAGGCGCTTGAGCGCAATGACCCCACATCCCTCCCCGCGGCCGTACCCGTCCGCCGCAGCGGCGAACGCCTTACAACGCCCATCTGGGGACAGCATCCGCGCCTTGGAGAAATTGATGTGCAGCTCCGGCCCCAGCATCAAGTTGACCCCGGCCGCCAGGGCCAGGTCGCATTCGCCCAGCCGCAGGCTCTGACAGGCCAGATGTGCGGAGACCAGAGAAGAGGAACAGGCCGTGTCCAGACTCATACAGGGCCCGGTCAATCCCAGCACGTAGGATAGGCGCCCCGCAGCCACCGACAGCGAGCCCCCGGTGCCCGAATAAGCGTCGATTTGCGTCTCATCCCCCGACCAGAGCGTCAGCCCGGCATATTCGGTGCTGGTAATCCCCACGAATACGCCGGTAGAACTGCCCAGCAACCGCTCAGGCACCAGATTGGCGTGTTCCAGCGTTTCCCAGCAAACCTCCAGCAGCAGGCGCTGCTGTGGATCGAGCTGTGCTGCTTCGCGCGGCGAAATGCCGAAGAACTGCGGATCGAACTCGTCTACCGATCCCAGAAATCCTCCGCAGCGGGTGTATGTCTTGCCCGGCGCGTCGAAATCGGCGTCGTAGTACGCGTCGATATCCCACCGGTCCGAGGGCACTTCGTCGATGGCATCCTGCCCGGTGCGCAGCAGCCGCCAGAATGCATCCGGACTATCCGCACCCCCCGGAAACCTGCAGCCCAGACCAATGACGGCCAGTGGTTCGCTGCGGGCCTGCTCCAGAGCATCGATCCTGGCCTGCATCTTCTGAATGGTCAGCAGCGCCTGTTTGGTCGGTGAAAGCGCGCCTGTCTGCGGCGGTGTAGTTTCCATATCCCTTTTCGCGTAGTCAAATATGCAGTGTATATCGAGACCGCGTTTCCGGAATCACCCCAGGATACGACCCCAGTTCAGATCCATTCCTCCCAGCCAGAGTTTGCCCAGTGTATTCAGCAAAAAGGCTCTGTCGGGCTGCCCGTCATACGCATTCCGCAAAGAGGGCAGCACCAGACAGTCCCGGGCCTGTTTGAACTGGGGATGTTGAAATGCAAAACTGCTCAAGTTCTGCCCGGGTCCGATCTCCAGCAGAACCCTGTTGGGTGACTGCAGCAATTCCCCGATCCCGTCGGCAAAACGCACCGTCTGATAGGTGTGCTGCGCCCAGTAATGGGGATCGGTGGCCTGAGCGCTGCTTATCCAGGTTCCGGTCACATTGGACACAAAGGGAATTCGTGGCGGGTCGAGCCGAATCGAACGGGTCACCTCGGTTATCGACTCCCTGAGCGGTTCCATCATTTTCGAGTGGAACGCATGGGTCGTTGGCAGCTGCCGGCAAAGCACTTCCCGCTCGGTCAGCTGCCGTTCCAATTGGACAACCGCCTCCGGAGGGCCGGCCAGCACGCACTGTCCCGGAGTGCTGATGATGGCGATGGAGAGTTCCTCCCCCAGCATGGGGCGGACCTCCTCCTCAGAGAGAGGCACCGCCAGCATTGAACCAGCCGGCAGTGCCTGGATCATCTGCGCCCTCCTGGTCAGCAGTTGCAGCGCGTCGTCCAGCGACATCACCCCCGACAGACACGCCGCCACGTATTCGCCGACGCTGTACCCGATGATCGCCTGCGGCTCGATCCCCCAGCTCATCCACAGTCTGGCCAGAGCGTACTCAACGGTGAAAACGGCGGGTTGATTGAAAATCGTCTGCGAGAGTTTTTCGCTGTTCTCATCCGCCGGCGCGCGGTTGAGCATCCGCCTCAAATCGAAACCAGCCGGGGCGGCTTCCGTTGCGACCATCTCCTTCTTTTCGGGATACAGGAGCCCTCGCAGATCCTCCTCCAGATGCGGCATCATCCAATCGCAACATCTATCCACCTCGGCTCGAAAAACCGGCTCTGTCTGGTAAAACTCCCTGGCCATATCCACATAGTGGTCCCCCACACCGGGAAACATGAAGGCGACAGGGCGCTGTACCGATTCCCTGAAGCGGGTGGCGACCCGCTTGGGATCGAGGCTCTCCAGTGCTGTCACCGCATCCTCCACATTCCGGCACACCAACGATCTGCGGTGGGGCAGCGGATCCCTTTCCTGCCGGTTGCGGGCGATCTCCGCCAAACGTCCGGGGGACTGTTTGAGCTGTTCCACCAGCTGTTCGGTCTGCTCGTTCAGCTCCGCTTCACTAGCGGCGGAAATCAGCAGTAGATACCACTCATCTCGAACCGTTTTTTCTAATGCGATCGTCTCTTTCCCCTCTATCTTCCCCTCGCCATTCTCTCCCGATTCCTCGTCTACTCGCTCCTCCTTTTCCTCTGCCGCCTTCGTTCGGGCATCCCCCACATCAATTTTCGGCGGCCCCTCGGCGCTGGCCGTTCCAGTCGGTGCCCCCTTTTCTTCGAGATCTGCCTCCCTGGTCGGACTGGACATCGGTGTCACCTGACCGCCGCGCAGGAATTCCAGCTGCTGAGCGACGACCTGGGAAACCGCAGCTGAAGTGGCCTGGAGTTGCTGGGCCATTATTCGATGCAATTGAGAAGGAGTGCTTCCAATCCCTGCCCCTGTCACCGGGTCGATCTGCACCACAGGCTGTTTTTCGGGCCATTCCGCATCGACCTGTGCCGCCGCCGACTCAGCCCCCTCGCTCTGTCCCGCGGCTCTTGCCGTCGTCGCAGATCGATCTTCTGGCGAACCCACTGATTCAGCACCTTCTTCTCGATCTTCTCGTTCCAACCAGTAGCGCTGTCGCTGAAAAGGGTACGTTGGCAGCGCCAGGCGTCGACGGGCAAAATCCCGGTCGAATCGCTCCCAATCGACATCCAGGCCGCACGCATATAACCGCGCCAGACTTGATAGGAGGGTCTCCCACTCATCCCTATCCCTTTCCAGAGAGGTCAGATAGATCGGCTCATCGCCCTGCGCGACCAAAATTTCCTCGACGGCAGCGCAGCGTGGGCCCATTTCCAGAAAGTTCTCGTGCCCTTTTTCCACAAGACGCTCAATCCCGGCGACGTCGGTCTCGGCCGTTTGCGCCTGCCGTCGCCAGTATTCCGCATCCGCAGGAGCATCCGCAGTCAGCATCTGTCCGGTCGAACCGGAGACCATGGATACGCGCGGCTTGCCAGCTGTCACTCGATCCGCGAGCCGGCCGAATTCACCGAGATCCCCCCCTTCCTCGGGTGTTGATGTCGAACTGGAGTGCTGCGGCAATCTGCCCCGCTGGACGACCAGTCGCAAACTCTCCTCCAGACCGAGGACACCGGCGACGCAGGCCGCCGCGTATTCCCCCACGCCATGCCCGATAATCGCCGCCGGCCTGATGCCCCAGCTCTGCCAGAGTTCGGCCAGGGCGTATTCCAATGCGAAAAAGACCGCGTGACGATACGCCGTCGAATGCCCTTCCACTTCCCCTTCATCCTTCGCAAAAACCGTGCTCAGAGGAAGATCGAAATCCCCCTTGATAACGGCGCTGCAGCGTTCGACCGCCTTGCGAAAAACGGTCTGGGTGGCGTATAGCGACCGGCCTAACCTGGGAAATTCCCCTGTCGCTCCGCTGAAGGAAAAGGCGACCTTCACCTTCTCTCTGCCCCGTTCGGGCAACGAACCGCGCCACGCCTGAGCAATTTTGCCATTGCCGTCCAAAGCCGCCAGCTGTTCTCGCAAACCCCGAACCGAATCGACAACTGCGGCCATGCGATGGCCAAAATGTGCCCGCCCGGCATTGGCGGTAAAGCAGATATCGGCCAGCCCCTCCTCCTCTGCACCTTCGAGACGGAGCGCATACGCCTGCGCCAGCTGATTCAGCCCTTTTTCGCACTTCGCCGAAAGGGTGAAAAGATGCCTGGATCGATCGATACCTCCATGTGCCCGATCCATTTCTGGGGCTTCTGCCAGCAGGATGTGGGCATTGGTTCCACTTATGCCAAAAGAACTGACCCCTGCCATTCGCGGTTTTTCCCCGCGCGGCCAGAGATGCGATTCCGTGGGAACTTTCAGTGGACAGGCATCCCAGCCGATGTGCGGATTCGGTTCGTTGAAATGCAGGTTTCGGGGAATCTGTTCGTGCTGCAGGGAGAGCACCGCTTTAATCAAGCCGGCGATCCCCGCCGCCGCATCCAGATGTCCGATATTGGTCTTTACCGATCCGAGAACCAGCGGCCGCTCTTCCGGTCGGTCGCGAAAAACGGCGCTCAAGGCTCCGACCTCGACCGGATCTCCCAGCGATGTTCCCGTGCCGTGTGTCTCTATGTAGTCCACCTCCGCGGGTTCGACCCGGGCCTTTTTCAACACCTGGCGGATGAGCGTCTCCTGAGCCAGTTCATTCGGCACGGTGATGCCGCTGCTGGAACCGCCGTGATTCGTCCCCGAACTGCGGATGAGCGCCAGAATCCTGTCTTTATGGGCTATCGCATCCGACAGGCGCTTGAGCACGACGACCCCGCATCCTTCCCCCAGTATCAATCCATCCGCGCTCGCGTCGAAGGTGTTGCAGCGCCCCGAAGGAGACAGCGACTGGGCTTTGGCCAGCAACAGGTGGAACGTAGGGACCAGATTCAGCTGGACGCCGCCGGCAATCGCCTGTTCGCACTCGCCGGCGCGCAGCCCCTGGCAGGCCAGATGGACCGCGACCAGCGACGATGAGCAGGCGGTGTCGACCGCCATATTCGGGCCCTGCAGACCCAGCGCAAAGGAAATCCGCCCCGATGCAAAGCAGAAGCCATTCCCCGTTGTCGTGTAAATATCCAGACTGTCGTCCTGGCAGATTTGCCGCAGACCGTAATCCATCTGATTGATGCCCAAGTAAGTTCCCGTTTGGGTGCCGGCCAGGGATTGGGGTGACTGCCCGGCATTTTCCAACGCTTCCCAGGTGACCTCCAGAAGCAGGCGTTGCTGCGGATCCATCTTGACCGCTTCGCGTGCCGAAATCCCAAAGAAAGCCGGATCGAACTGATCGACCCCATCGATAAACCCACCGCGGCGCGCGTTCATCTTCCCCGGAGCATTGGGGTTCGGGTCGTAGTACTGATCCAGCGACCAGCGCTCTTCGGGAATATCGGTGACCGCATCCACACCGTTGTGGAGCAACTGCCAGAATTCGTCGCAGTCAGAGGCGCCCGGAAACCGTCCACTCATGCCGACAATGGCGATCGGCTCGGTTTTCGAGCGCTCCATCGCCTCCAATCTGGAACGCATTTCTTTCAGGGCAATCGCCGCTTTTTGCAGAGAAGTCAATTGCTTGCTACTTGGAGAATTTTCGGGCATACAATCCGTCGTTCTTCGTTATCAAAAAGGCGGGAAAGATATCGCGACCATCCACTAGTTGAACCAGGCTGGTGAAAATAGCACCGGCAAATGTCGATACAGACGCCCCTTGTTTGACACCGCCGAATTCAGCAACCACCTATGGGAGCAGCAGCACGTTCACAGATCCAGCTCGGACAGTTTCTCATCCAGCAATGCGCCAATTTCTTCTCGAGAAAGATCCTCAAGATCGGTCAAATCTTCTTCTCCCACATACACCTCCGGCTCCTCCTGGGCCTCCTGGGCAAGTCCCAAAATGTCGCCGTACAAATGATCGCCTAGAGCTTCGATAGTCGGATAGTCGAATACCAGAGTCGCCGAAAGATTACGTCCCAAATCGGACTGTAGACTGTCTTTCAGTTCGACCGCCATCAGGGAATCCAATCCTAGATCGAACAATCTCTGCCGAGGTTGTATCTGTTCGACCGCCTGCAACCGGGCGACTTTGCCGATCTGAGCACGGACATACGCAACCAGAACTTCCCGCTGTTTGGCGCTGGGAGTAGACTGGAGTTGTTCGAGGAATTTTCCCCGAGGGAGCGTGGACTTCGGTTCCTTGTCGATCGGTTCGATCGCTTCGAAGAACGAAGTCGATGCGCCGTTCCGAAACTGCTGCAGATACAGCGACCAATCGATCGGTAGTACCGCCGCCTGAGAAGAATCTTCCCGAGCGAGTAGCCGGTCCAATATGGCCACTCCCTGCGCCGGTTCGATAGAGCCGAACCCCTGTCCCACCCACCGTTCCCAATCGCGCTGATCCAGCGCGGCTATCATTCCAACTTCTCCCCAGGGTCCCCAGTTGATGCTCAAACCCGGCAGTCCTGAGCTTCGCCTGTGTTGCGCCAGACCATCCATAAAGGCATTGGCAGCGGCGTAGTTACCCTGCCCTCCGGCGCCCAATAGGGCCGTTATCGAAGAAAAACAGACGAAGAAATCCAACTCCAATTCCCGGGTCCCATCGTGTAGATTCCAGGCCCCGGCCACTTTTGGCGCCATCACCTTGCTGAAGCGATCCCAATCCTGTCCTTGTAGAAGGCCATCGTCGAGCACTCCGGCCGCGTGCACCACACCTCGCAGGGGGTATTCAGTAGCCTCTACCGTCGCCAGAACCCGGGCGACATCGCCCGGCTCGGATATATCGGCCTGCGCGATCGTAACACGAATGCCGGCCTGGAGGAGTCGATCTATCTCGCTGCGAGCAGCCTCCCCCGGCGCTCTGCGGCCGACCAGGACCAGATGTCCGGCCCCCCTTTCGGCCAGCCAGTCCGCAACCTTGAGTCCAAGAGCACCCAGGCCGCCGGTTATCAAATAGCTACCGTCTTTCCGGATGGGCGCAGATTGCCCGTTGACCGGATAGTCCGTCCGCGCCAACCTGGCGCTATATGGTACATCCTGTCGATAGGCGATCCGGTCCTCTTTTGCAACACCCCGGATCGCTTCGAAAAGATTCGCCACGGCATCCGAACCGGTGGATGGATCTAGATCCACGCGCAGACAGTGGAGATCGGGATACTCCAGGGAGATCACCTGTCCCAATCCCCACAGGGCGGTCTGCTGCGCCTGCACCGGGTGGAAATCGGTCTGTACGAGTTGGGCTCCGCGCGTCACCAGACACAGGCGTGGAATCCTCTCCCAGCCGCTCTGCGCCAGCGCCTGAACGAGGTGCAGCGCACTGCCGCAGCCTATGAGCTGAGCCTCTTGCAGATCGTCGGCGCGAATGATCTGATCAAACGCCGTGTCCAGACTCCAGAGGTGAACAATGCCCCGACACGGCAGTTCCCCTGACTCAGAGGTAGCGCTGTCTGAAAAACAGTCGCGCAGCAGACGCGCAAAATCTCCGGGTGCACCGGGGTCGACGCGGTAATGATCCCCCCCCGTCTGCGCAAACGCGCTCCCTCGTTCGACGATCACGCAGTTCTCCCCTTCTCCACGCAGACGTGCGGCCAGTTCTTCCCCAAGTCCTTCCCCGTCCGCCAGGATGAGCCAGCTGCCGGGACCATCGTCCATCCGCCGCCCATTCCGTTCCAGAGGCTTCCAGGTGACTTCGTAGCACAAATCCCCGAAGTCCTTTTCCAGGCTGCGCCGTAGAGCCTTGCGGCTGGCTTGTCTCAATTCCAGACCGACCGCCTCGGCGATGACCTGACCGGTCTCGTCACACAGCCGGGTATCCATCACCAGCCGTTCCGCATCCTGCGTGGCCGACTCCCTGAATGCGATATGACACCACAGCTCCGCGGCCTCGGTGGACGGCCGGTAGTAGAGGAACTTTTCCACCATGAAAGGCACAAACGTCCGCTGCTCTTCTCCAGCTACAGCGAGCAGGGCGGGCTGGAAACAGGAGTCGATGAGGCCCGGGTATAGCTGGTATCCTTCCGTCCCTGTAAACTGCCGGGGTAGCTTCATGCGACACAGCATCTCGCCATCCCCCTGCCATATCGATTCCACCCACTGGAAATCCGCACCCAACCGGAATTGGAGCTGTTCCATGACCCTATAGAGCGCAGCACCGGGAATCTGCTGCGAACAGCGTTCCCGCGCCGCCGGTAGAAGGACCGGCTCTGGTGCCGGCGCCCCATCGATGAGCCGACCGCTCACGTGCTCCACCCAGGAAGAGCCGGGTTCCTCACTTTCCGCAAAGCTGATCAGCTTTATCGCATCGTCTCCCGGTTTCGCTACCACCTGCACCACGCGTGCAGTTTCGGGCGGAATTACCAGCGCCTGAGAAAAAAGGATATTCTCCAGCGTGCAACTGCCTTCGCCAAAGCTGAGTTCGGCCACTCCCAGGAGCATGGAAATATGGCTTGCACCTGGCACGACGATGTTTTCGAAGATCACGTGATCGGCCAGGAACGATGGAGAGACGGCGCTGAATCTCGTTTCGTATACGGTCTCCTCGTGCAGCGGAGATTGCCATCTCTTTTCCCAGAGAGGGTGCAGTGCGTTTGGCTGCGGAATATCCCCCTGAAGGCTCCTGGCTCCGAGAGCATCTATGAATGCCCTCCCGCGCCCCTGATCGGCGACCTTCAACCTGTTCCAATCCACGAGACAGCCGGCGACATCGAGATCGGCCAATCCCCTCAGGAGTTCACCCTTTTCCTCTTCCCCACGTCGCAACGTATTCACAACCAGAGAATCTGTTCTGTTCTGTTCCTCGAAAACCTCCCGGATGGAGACAGAGAGCACGGGATGTGGACCGATCTCGATGAAGGCATCGTATCCGTCCTGGATCATGGCACCGACCGCCGAGCCGAACAAGACCTGTTGACGAATGTGCTCCGACCAGTATGAGGGCGTAAAGTCACCCGCTGCGGCCATCTCTCCACGATATGAAGAGTAGATTGGAATTTTGCTCGAATGGATGTCTATATCGCTGATTGCCCGTTGAAATTCTTCTCTGTGTGGTTCTACCTTCGGACTGTGGAACGGAATATCTATCTCGAGCATCCGGCAAAAAGAACCTCTGCTCTCAAACATTGCGACTAATTCTTCGAGAATGTATACATCCCCCGACAATACAGTGGATTTCGGGCTGTTGATGGCTGCTATGGTGACCCGGTCGAGGTGATCTCCGGCGAGATCTCGAACTTCATCCCATGGTAGGGAGATATGTGCCATACAGCCTTTTCCGACCACCTTCTGCATCAACAGACAATGATGCCAGATGATGTGGATAGCATCGTTTAAATCGAACACCCCGGCAGTATGCGCCGCCGCCACTTCACCCGAACTATGGCCGACTACAGCCCCGGGCTCCACTCCCCAGCTCCGCAATAGAGCGACGAGCGCCACCTGGATCGAAAAATTGCAGGGATGGGCAATTAGCGATTCCTCGATGCGCGATTCGGCTTCCCCTTTTGTGAGCTCTTCGACGAGCGACCAGTCTGCATGCTGTCCTATAATGCAATCGCATTCTTTTATGGTCCGTCGGAAAACAGCTTCGCTATTGAACAGTTCTACCCCCATGCCCTTCCACTGTGCGCCTATTCCCGAAAACGCAAACGCCGTCTTCCTGGAAGTCATTGGCAAACGACCGATTTCGCGCCGACCGACTGTCTCCTCGCCTGTTTCGATCCAGTGTCGCTGCCGCTGGAAAGGATAACTCGGCAGCGATACCCGCCGGCGCGCATAGCCCCGGTCCACTCCGCACCAATCGATCGGGAAACCGTGCAGATACAGCGTGCCCAGGCTCTGGAACAGTTGCTGCCAGTCGGACGTCCTCTGGCGCAGGCTGGCAAGCCAAACTTTTTCTTCTGTGGAAACCAGGCACTGGCGTCCCATACCCAGCAGAACCGGCTTTGGGCCTATCTCCACAAACAGGCCACAGCCCAGTTCGTGCAGCGCTTCCATGCCGGAGGCGAACCGCACCGGCTGGCGAATGTGATCGACCCAATATTGAGAAGTCGCGACATTCGTTGCCAGGCCGCCGGTGACGTTGGAAATCAGGTCTATCTGCGGATCCTCGTAGGTGACCGTCTCGGCCACCCGGGAAAAAGGCTCCAGTACGGGTTCCATCAAAGGAGAGTGGAAGGCGTGGGAAACCGCCAGGAAGGTAGCCTCTCTCCCCTCTCCACGCAGGCTTTCCACAATCGCTTCGACCGCCCGGTGCTCCCCTGAAATAACGCTACTCCCCGGGCCGTTGACTGCGGCCATCGAAACCACTTCGGCGTGGAGTTCGACAGCTGCTCTCACCCTCTCCTCGGGAGCGCGCACCGCCGCCATGGCTCCCCCGGCCGGCTGATCCTGCATCAAGCGTCCCCGTGCGGCAATCAGTTGCAGGCCGTCTTCCAGGCTGAAAACCCCGGCGATGCAGGCCGCCGCGTATTCCCCCACGCTGTGCCCCATCAGTGCGTCCGGCTCCACCCCCCAGGACTGCCACAGTCTGGCCAAACCGTATTCCAGGGCGAACAGAGCGGGTTGAGTATAGGCGGTGGCATCCAGCAGATTCTGCCCGTCGGAGGGCTCGAAGATCACCTCGAGCAGTGGCTTCTCCAAATGCGGCCGCAGGATTTCGTCGCACTCGTCCAACGTGCGACGAAATCCGGGATGGGTTTCGTATAGCTGTCGTCCCATCCCGATCGACTGAGCCCCCTGACCGGTGAATAGAAAGGCGCTCCTGGGTCGGGACCGATCCGCAATTCCCCCGCTTTGCAGCCCGTCGATCTCGTTTTCCTCCCTCCCGAAAGCCCCTAGCTTTTCGCGCACCTGCGCGCTGGAGTCGGCCACTACGGCCAGGCGATGAGGAAAACGCGTTCGCCCTGCGTTGGCCGAGAAGCAGATGTCTCCCAATGCCATTTCCGCAGGGGTTTCCAGAAATGCCTCGTATTGCTGTGCCAATGCCCGCAGAGCCGGTTCCTCCTTAGCCGACAGCAGAAGCAGGTGTTCCGATCGCTCGACGACCTCGGCATCTCCCCCGGGATTCGGGTCCGGCAAATCTACGTCGATGTGAGAAGCCAGGATTGCGTGGGCATTGGTCCCCCCAAAGCCGAAAGAACTGACAGCCGCGAATCGGGTTCCCCCGCTCGCCGACCACGATTTCTGCCGAGTGGGAATTTCCAGAGGGGTGTCCGCGATCTCGATGAGCGGATTGAGTTCTCTCAGATTCAGATGGGGGAATATCTCTCCGTATTGCAAAGACAGCGCCACCTTTATGAGGCCGGCGATTCCGGCCGCCGCCGCCAGGTGCCCGATATTTGTCTTTACCGATCCGATCCAGCAGGTTTCCCCGACCGGCCGACCCTGCAGCAGCACCTCCTTCAAGGCGTTCACTTCGATCGGATCCCCCAGCGCCGTGCCCGTGCCGTGAGCCTCCAGGTAGCCGATCTGCGCCGCTTCTACTCCGGCGTTTGCCAGCGCCCGGCGAACGACCGCCTGCTGCGACAGACTGTTGGGTGCGGTCAACCCATTGCTGCGACCGTCCTGGTTGACCGCAGACCCTTTTACCAGAGCGAGAATAGAATCCCCGTCTCTTTGCGCATTGGAGAGCCGCTTGAGCACCACCACGCCACACCCCTCCCCACGCACGTACCCATTGGCGGCGACATCGAAAGTCTTACAGCAACCATCCGGCGCCAGCATTCCGGCGTTTGCCAGGGAACCGGTGAAGTGCGGACTCAGGATGAGATTCACCCCGCCGGCCAATGCCATATCACACTCCTCTTGGCGCAGATTCAGACACGCCTGATGGACGGCGACCAGGGCAGAGGAGCAGGCTGAATCGATCGCCATGCTGGGCCCGCGAAGATCCAGCACATAGGACAGCCGATTGGCGGCTATACTGAAGGCATTGCCCGTCCCCGAATAGGCATCGGAAAGCACTCCCTGTTCCAGTTGCAGGCAGGAATAGTCGTCGGTGCTGATGCCGACGAACACCCCCGTCCGGCTCCCCCTCAAACCCTCGGCGGCCATACCGGCATCTTCCAGTGATTCCCAGCAAACCTCCAGCAGCAACCTCTGCTGTGGATCCATCTGCGCAGCTTCCCGGGGCGAAATACCAAAAAAGGACGCGTCGAACGCGGCCACATCCTCCAGAAACCCTCCCCGGAATTTGTCCATATCGGCAAAACCACCGTCGCTCAGCCGCGCAGCCGACATGGTGGTAATGGCATCTTTACCCTCGCGCAGCAGTTGCCGGAAAGCGCGGATATCTTTAGCTCCCGGGAAACGGCAGCCCATGCCGACGATGGCGATCGGTTCCCCAACCTCCGCATTCCCGGATGTGGCTCTCTCCTTCCCCGGCTGTCGATCCCGGGTCCATACGTGACGCATGATCGCATCGATGCTCGGGTAATCGTAGAGCAGAGTCGGTGGGAAAGGTCGCCCCAGCCACTCCTCCAATTCACCCGACAGCCCAACTGCGGTCATCGAATCGAGTCCATAGCGGGCCAGCGGTTCGCGCACGTCGATCTCCCCAGCTGGGATCTGGAACTTCACGGAGAACCTGTCCAGCAGCCAGGTCTTAATATCCTCTCGAGTCACCGCAGGCGGCTTAGAGAGGGCCGCCATCTCCGCACTGGATGCCTGCTGCCATGCCGCCACGCTGTCGAGTGCGCCATCCAAAAACGCCGTTTGGCAGATGCTCCGCTGAATCTTGCCGCTGGAGGTCCTGGGAATAGTCGCCGTTTTCAACAGTGCGACGGCGTGGACCTGCAGATCGTGCTCCTCGGATATCGCCTGGCGGATGGCGCCCACCACCTCGTCTGCGTTCAATCTGCGCAGCTGCGAGCGCTCCACTTCCTGGATGACGACCAGCTTCTCCTCCCCTCCATCCTCCACCGGGAAGGCCGCTCCGTGCCCGGCCGCTCGCAGTGCGGGATGGCTTTGTTCGACGGTGAACTCGATATCCTGTGGATAGTAGTTGTTGCCGCGGATGATGATCACATCCTTGATGCGGCCGGTGACAAAAAGTTCACCAGCGCGCATGAACCCCAGGTCGCCGGTGCGCATGAACGACCCCTCTTCGCTGTCGCTCAGATGCGCCTGGAAAGTCTCTTCAGTCTCGTCTGGACGCTGCCAGTATCCGTGGGCCACGCTCGGGCTGGAAACCCATATTTCCCCGATCTCTTCGGGAGGACACCGGGTCAGCGTTTCCGGATGGACGATGGCGACCTCTCCGTCGACTCCCGGATACCCGGACCCGACCAGCGTCTGCGCTTCCTGGTCGGCCCCCTCTGCAGCCAGCGCTCGATGCTGTTCGAGCGCTCCGCTGTGTGCATCGAAATAAGTCGGTGAATCCTGTTTCAAAACCCCGGCGACTATGAGGGTAGCCTCGGCCAGACCGTAGCCGTGACAAACCGTAGTCTCCCGTAGACCGCACGGGGCAAAGGCTGCGTAGAACGCGCGGAAGGTCTCCGCCCGCACCGGCTCCGCCGCGTTCAGACTCATGCACCAGCTGCTCAGATCCAGGGTCGCGCGCTGCTCAGTCGTAATTTTCTGCACGCACAGATCGTAGGCGAAGTTTGGTGCCCCACTGTGGGTCGCCCTGTAGTGGGAAATAGCATGGAGCCAGCGAAAAGGATGCTGAACAAAGGCCGCCGGCGACATGAGGTAACAGGGGAAACCTTTGTACAGAGGCTGCAGGATGCCGAAAATGAGCCCCATATCGTGAAAGATGGGCAACCAGGTCACCATAACGCTGTCGGCATCGTACTGCCAGAGTCCCGCAGTGTACTCGGAATTGTGCAGCAAATTGCCGTGGCTTACCATCACCCCTTTGGGGACGCCGGTTGAACCAGAGGTATATTGGAGAAAAGCCAGCGTATTCCCATCGATTTCCGGAGACTGCCAGGAATCCGCCAGATCGGCGGAGATAGTATCGGTGGCCAACCACTGCATCTTCTCCAGGTGCGGGGCATGCTCCAGTCGATGGGCGAAATGGCTATGGATTCTGTCCGTGGTCAACGCCAGATTCGCCTGCGCATCGTCGGCAATCGTCTGGATGCGCATATCGGCAGGTTTACCCCGGGGGGGGAAGACGGGAACCCCTATGACACCGGCATACAGGCAGGACAGAAAGCCGATGACATAGTCCACCCCCTGGGGATAGAGCAGCAGGACCCGATCGCCTGGAGCAACCGAACTCTTAAGTTGAGCGGCGACTGCCCGCACCTGGCGTTCCAGTTCCCGGTACGTCACCTTTTTTTCCTCACCCACCTCACCAGCGGCGAGAAAGGCATAGGCCAGCGTATCGGGCGACTGCTGCGCTCTCAGGCGCAGCAACTCGACTAACGTATCTGGTTGAAATTCATGGCTTGTCATCATCGGGACGATCTGTCGGTTAAAAACAAAGTGTTGCTCGGTTCGACCTTCACATACTTTCCAATTTCTTGAGCAATAATGCCTCGGCTTCGGCCTCTGACAGCTGCTCCAACTCTTCCACCATTTGGGCGTCGGCATCCTGCTCCGATATTGGCTTCTCATCGGTTTCCACCGGACCGAGTTCCCGGACCAAAAAAACCACCAGGGTTTCCAGGGTCGGATAGTCGAATAGCAGAGTGGCAGTCAAGGTCATACCCAGGTCTACCTGGAGGCGATTTCTCAACTCGACCGCCATCAAAGAGTCTATCCCCAGATCGAAAAGCCGCTGTCGAGGTTGTATCTGTTCGGGATCGTCGAGATCCAGAACTCTGGCTACTTCACCTCTGATATGAGCCAGCAGCGTATGTGAATGCTCGGAAGCCGGCTCCTTTTTCAATTGTTCGAGAAGTAGCGGGCCTGGTTCTATACCCCGGCGAACCTGTAGTTTCTCGCTCACGGTGTCGAAAAATGGAGGCCGGTCATCCGGGGAGAAATCCTGCAAAAACAGGGACCAGTCGATGGGCAAAACGCCTATTTGCCCCTTATCCAGTGCCAGCAATTGGCCCAGGATCCGCACGCCATCGGCGGCCGCTATGCTCTCCAGACCTTTTTCTGCCAGGCGACGCCGATTGCGGTCGTCCAAGCCCGCAGCCATACCCGCATCGGCCCAGGGTCCCCAGTTTATGCTCAAACCGGGCAAACCCAACGCCCGACGATAGTGGGCCAGGGAATCCATGAAAGCATTCGCCGCGACGTAATTCCCCTGGGCAGGAGAGCCGAACAGGGAGACCATCGAAGAAAAGCAGACAAAAAAGTCCAGGGGCATGTGCCGGGTTGCCAGATGTAGATTCCAGGCGCCATCCACCTTGGGGGCCATTACTCGATTGAAACTCTGCCAGGTCTTCCCCTGCAGAACGCCATCCTCCAGCGCGCCAGCCGCGTGAACGACGCCGCGCAGGGTGGGCATGGTCTCCTCTATCGCGTCGATCAACCGGGCAGCATCCCGTTCCTCGGCGATGTCCCCCCGTATGACGGGTACCTCGACGCCACTGTCGACCAGCTGATCGACGATCCCCTGTGCCCGCTCTCCTGCGTCACTGCGCCCTGTCAGGACCAGATGTCTCGCCCCCTGCGTGGCCAACCACTGAGCGACCTCGAGCCCCAGAGCACCCAACCCTCCCGTAACGAGATAGCTGGCCTCGGGGTCGATTTCAATCCCCTTTCCATCCGCTTGCTCCGACCTGTTTTGGACAAACGGCTCCAATCTCGGCACGTGGCGAACATTTCCCCGCCAGGCGACCTGATCCTCTCGATCCGTAGCCCTGATTTCCGCCAGCAAGCTCTGGACATTGCCATCGATCCGGGCAGCGGGATCCAGGTCGATGCGCACGGGCCGGAACTCCGAATGCTCCAGAGCAATGACCTTACCCAACCCCCACAGCGGTCCCTGCTGCACTTCCAGGGAGTGGCTCGATTCATCCTGCATACCAATCGGCTGGCTTCCCTTGGTCGCCAAAAACATCCGGGGAAATACCGTCGGCTTCTCGCCCAGCAAAAACTGCAGCAAGTGCAGAAGGCCGGCACAGCCGAGGCTCTTCGCCTCCTGCAGACCTTCCAGATTTAAATCGCCGACAGAAGGTCCCGATATTCCCCAGAGATACACAATCCCCTTGAACGGAAGTGGATTCTCCTTCAGGCAGGTCTGCCATAGTCGCTCGAAATCATCCGGCTGGGCGGGATTTACCCGAAAGCACCCATCCTCTCCGCGGGCGTAATCGGCTGCCGCTGAGACGAGAACGCAAGGCTCACCCTCTTCCTCCAACCGCCGCGCCAGTTCGCTGCCGAGCCCCTGGCTATCGGCAAAAATCAGCCAGCGTCCCGTTTCTTCTTCTCGAATTGCAGGCTGATCCGCAACAAGCTCACTGGCGTGCCAGCGGATATCGTACAACCAGTGGCTGAAATCCCTCTGCAAATTGCGCAGCATCACATCTCGCCGGGCAGTTTTCCCCTCCAGGCCGACGAATTCGGCGATCTTCTCTCCACTCTCTTCGTAGAGCTGGATATCCCCCACATTCCTTCTATCCTGCCGCAACACAGCATGAGCCCACAGTCGCTTTCCAGTGGGGCGCTTGTAAAATCGAACCTGTTCCAGGCTGAAGGGGACAAAGGTCTCTTCACTATCTGTTTCGACCAGGGTGACCAGGAGCCCAAAGCAGGAATCGATCAGGCCCGGATGCAGCTGATATCTTCCCGCTTCCGCAACCACGACAGCCGGTTGTTCCATTCGGCAGAAAGCTTCATCCCCCCCGCGCTTGATGGACTCAATCCATTGGTAACGAGGCCCCAACTCTATGTAACGCTGCTTCTGGATCTGCTCGTAAAGCTCGACTGCCGTCATCTCTTCCGAACAACGCGCTTCGATCTGCTGCCGTTCCGTGGTAGACAGCTGAGAAGCGGGAGGATCGGATATAACCCTTCCGGTGGCGTGAGTGGTCCAGTCCTTTTTGCCCGTCGGCCCATAGCTGATCAACTCGAAGGGAACGCCGGTATCTTCTTCTGCCCTCAAAACCAGTTGCACCGAACGTTCCCGCTCCTCGGGAACTACCAGCGCTTCCGGGAACAGCACATCCTCGAGCGCACACGGACCGACTCCGGAATGCAGCTCGACCGCCCCCAGGATCAGCGATATATGGGATGCCCCCGACACTACCAGATGCCCGAAAATCCGGTGATCGTCCAGCAAAGGCAGGGTCGTCGTGCTGAAAGGGGTTTCGAACAGCGTCTCCCGCAGCAGTGGGGAATCCACCTTTCGTCCGACCAGAGGATGGAGCCAGTCAAACACCTGGTGGGAAGAAGAGTGGAACGATTCCGGCATGACTTCCATCCAGTAACGCTGCTGATGCTGAAACGGGTACGTCGGCAGCGCCACCTTGCCGGCTGGAAAGTCTCGATGGAAACTGGACCAATCGATGGTTCCCCCCTGCACGTACAGACTCGCGAGACTGTGCAATAACTGCCCCCAATCTTCCCGTCCCTTCCGCAGACTGGGCAGCCAGAGTCCCACCTCTTCCGGCAGGCATCGGCGTCCCATACCCAGCAATGTGGGTTGGGGGCCAATCTCCAGAAAGATTTCGGTCCCCTGCTGGTGCAGGCTCTCCATACTCGCGGCGAACCTGACCGCCTCTCGTATGTGGCGACACCAGTAATCGGCAGACAGCATATCTCCATCCACCAGACCGCTGGTGAGATTGGAAACCATACCAATCCGGGGCGACGCGTACGCAACAGTCCGGGCGATGCGCTCAAACTCCGCGAGCATCGGCTCCATCAGAGGAGAGTGAAAGGCGTGCGAGACGGTCAAATCCCGGGTTTTGATCGACTGAGATTGCAGGACCTCTACCACCTCCTGCACCGCGCGCCCCTCTCCTGAAAACACGATACTGCGCGGGCCGTTTATCGCGGCGATGGAAACGGTATCTCTATGCGGCTCAATAGCCGCTTCGATCTGTTCCTCCGTAGCCTGTGCCGAAACCATGGCTCCCCCGGCCGGCAACGCCTGCATCAGACGGCCCCGCGCCGCAATCAGCCTTAGGCCATCTTCCAGGCTGAAGACTCCCGCGATACAGGCGGCGACATATTCCCCCACGCTGTGTCCCATGACGAGCGCCGGTTCGATCCCCCAGGATTTCCACAGCTGGGCGAGGGCGTATTCCAGGGCGAACAGGGCCGGCTGCGTATACGCCGTTTCATCCAGTCTGGACATCCTCCCTTCGACAACCCCCTTCTCCGGGAAGAGAACCTCGAGCAGCGGCTCCTCCAACTCCCCCCGCAAAACCTGGTCGCAGTAATCTATGGTCTGCCGAAACGTCGGCTGGGCATCGTAAAGCTGCTTCCCCATTCCAGCATACTGGGCCCCCTGACCGGTAAAAAGAAACGCCACCTTGCTGGCATCGGGTCCATTGACGACCGAATCGCGCAAAACAGCCGCAGTCGAACGGTCGCGAAGATATTCTGCCAGCTTCCGTTCGACTTCCTCCGGGGAAGCCCCGATAATCGCTAGACGCTCGTCCAGGTGGAAGCGATCGCGGTGGGCCGAAGAGCAGATGTCCGCCAGTTCCGCTGCCGTTTTTCCCGATAGGAAATCGATGTATCGAGAAGCCAGGTCTGCCAGCGCCTGATCGCTCTGCGCAGACAGCGTCAGCAGATATGCCGGTCTCGTCGCAGTAATCTCTCCAGGAGAGGGAAGTGGAGCCTCCTCGAGAATGACATGCGTATTGGTTCCGCTATAGCCAAAAGAGCTGATTCCCGCACGGCGCGGTTTCGCAGACCGGGGCCAGGGGGTCAACTCGGTGGGGATTTCGACAGGTAATTCATCCCAGGGGACATAGGGATTCGGATCGCGGAAGTGGACGTTGGGGGGAATCGCCTCCTGGCGCAGCGCCTGAACCACTTTGACGAGTCCCGCCAATCCCGCACTGGCTTCGGTGTGCCCTATATTCGTTTTGGCACTGCCGACTAAAAGCGGAGCCGCCGCGCTGTGCGTCTTCCTGAAAACTTCGCCCATGGCTTCCAGCTCGATCGGATCCCCCAGGGGGGTGCCAGTCCCATGCGCTTCGATATACTGGATATCTGCGGCATCGAGGCCCGCATTGCCCAGCGCCTGACGGATGACTGCCTGCTGCGCTAAGCCGTTGGGAGCTGTCAGCCCATTGCTCTTCCCGTCCTGGTTGACGGCACTCCCCTTTATCAAGGCCAAAATCCTGTCGCCATCCGCCAGCGCATCGCTCAGGCGTTTCAGGACGATGACGGCGCACCCCTCTCCTCGCGCATAGCCATCCGCCGCCGCGTCGAAGGTTTTGCACCTGCCATCGGGGGAAAGAGCCTGCAGTTTGGAGAAACCGATGTGTATTTCCGGAACGAGGATCAGATTCACCCCACCCACCAGAACCAGATTGGATTCTTTCTGCCTGAGACTCTGGCAGGCGAGATGGCATGCCACCAGCGTCGAGGAACAGGCCGTATCGATGGGCATGTTCGGTCCTTCCAGGCCGAACATGTAGGAAAGCCGACCCGCCGCAGTGCTGAAACTCGACCCGGTGAGAGAGTAGGCGTCCATGCGCTCGTGGTGTCCCGAATGCCGATGTGCCTGGGTGTAATCGTCGGCGCAGATGCCGATGAAAACGCCGGTCTGAGTCCCGGCTAACGCATCGATATCGATTCCCGCATCTTCTATGGCCTCCCAGCCCACCTCCAGCAGCAGGCGTTGCTGCGGGTCCAAACCGTGCGCCTCTTTAGGTGAGATCCTGAAAAAGGCAGCATCGAAACGGTCGACCGGAATATCGAGGAATCCGCCCCTGACCGTATACATCTTGCCGGGAACCTGCGGATCAGGATCGTAATAGGCGTCCTTGTCCCATCGATCGGCGGGAATTTCAGAGGTGGCATCAACGCCGTTTTTGAGGATCTCCCAGTACTGATCCGGACTGTTGCCTCCACCCGGAAAACGGCATGACATTCCGACGATGGCGATGGGTTCGCGCTGATCTGCTTCCAACTGCGCCAGCTTATCCTGAGCCGTTTTGAGGGCGATGTAGAGCTTCTTCAAGGTCTCTTTTTCAGCCATATTCCCCAGAGGCTATTCCCCGGTCAGTTCCCGGTTTATCAGATCTTCCAGCTCTTGCTCGCTCATGTCGTCCAGGTGCGAGAATTGAGCATCATCCGCTTCCGGCTGTTCTTCCGGCGCAGTGGCACTATCCTGCTCTATGATCTCTCGCTCTATATAGTCCAGCACTTCCCCGATACTCGGATAGTTGAACAGCAGACTTACGGGCAGAGATGCATCCAGCGCCTTGCCCAGGTGGTTGCGCATCTCCACCGACATCAATGAGTCCATACCCATTTCCATGAGCGGCGTATCCAGGCCCAGCGAATCCGAAGCATCGAGACCAATGACCTGCCGGGCCGTTGCGGTGACAAAATCCAGCAACAAAGCGTGCTGCTGGCCGGGTGGCGACTGCCCCAGAGAGAGCAACAAATCTGACTTCTCAGTTGTTTGCCCGGCGGTCAACTGTTCGAGGAAAAATTGTGCGGTCGGCGTCTGCTCCAGATAGGTACGCCAATCGCACGGAACGACCGCTACCTGTGTGGCGTTTGCGGAAGTCAACACCTGGGTCAGGGCTTCCAGACCTGCAGTCTCCTTTATCGGCTTGAACCCCTGTCTTTTCAGCCTCTTTTCGACATGGGAATCCACCATACCATTCGCCTGTTCCCAGATCCCCCAGTTGATGGCATTGGCGGGCAAGCCGCAATTCCGACGAAAATGGGCCAGGCCATCCAGGAAAGCATTGGCGCCGGCGTAGTTCCCCTGCCCCTGATTGCCGAGGACAGAGGCAACCGAGGAAAACATCGCGAAGAAATCCAGTTCCAGCTGAGCGGTGTATTCGTGGAGATTCCAGGCGCCGATCACCTTGGCGGCCATGACCTTCTCGAACTGCGGCCAGGTTTGCCCGACCAATATCCCGTCGCCCAGCACCCCGGCCGCGTGGATGACCCCCTTCAGGGGCGGCATATCGATCAGCACCTCATCCAATCCCTGCTGCAGGACCGCCCGATCCGCCACATCTGCCTTTGCTACAGCCAGCCGCGCCCCCGCCGCCGCCATCTCGCCAATCGCTTCCCGAGCCTCGGTCGAAGTGGCGCCCCGGCGACTGAGCAATACGATGTGGCGCGCCCCCTGTCCGACCAGCCATCTCGCCAGCAACAAGCCCAAAGAGCCCGTGCCGCCGGTAATCAAATAGCTTCCCTGAGCATCTATGAAAAAAGAGGTTTTGTCTGCTTCCAGGCGATGCCGCTGGAGTCGGGAGACGTAGCGATTGTCTCCCCGCCAGGCGACCTGTCTTTCAACCTCTCCGCCCCTCTGCCCTTCCTGGAACAGTATCTGCGCATCCCTTTCCCCTGGAGAATCCAGATCCAGACACACACAGTGCATTTCGGGAAATTCCAGGCCAACAACCCGTCCCAGTCCCGCAATAAGCATCTGCTCTGCCCGCAGATCGCCGGCATCTACCGCCTGTCCTCTCCGACTCGCCAGATAGAGTGTGGGCAACCTATCCCAATTTTTGGCAGCCAGAGCCTGCACCAGGTGCAGCACACCGGCACAGGCCAGTTCCTGGGCCCGGGCCAGATCGATCGTACAACCATCCAGATTCCAGAGATACGCAATATGGCTCGGTCGAATATCTCCCAGATCCACGAACATCTGTTGGAAATCCTCGGCGCGAACCGGATTGAGGGTATAGTCGCCACTCTCTTTCCTCTCATAACTGCTGCCAACATGCGCCAGCACTGCCGGTATACTGCACGCCTCCAGCTCTCGGGCCAGAGCGGAGCCGACGCCTTCCCGATCGGCAAAAATCAGCCAGGTCCCAACTGCATCGGCGTCCGCATGCCTCGCTCCCTCTTCAACCTCTGACAGCGCCATAGGCTGCCAGATTACGCTGTAGAAATCCTCCCCCGAAACTGTCCGCATCCCTCCCAGCAGACCTTCGCGGCCGGCTTTCCTCCCGGAAAAACCGATGAATTCAGCGATTATATTTCCGGATTCCTCGCACAGCTGTATGTCCCCAATCACCTGTTCGACATTGGATTCGGGACGCACCTGGATATACGCCTGCAGATTGAAACTGCGCGGGCGCTGGTAAAAACGAACTTTCTCTATATTGAACGGAATGAAAGTATCCGTCACCTCCAGTTCGACCGCGACGGCCAGCAAACCGAAACAGGCGTCGATCAACCCCGGCGGCAGTTGATACTGATCGGCATCTATCACCTCTTTGGGAAGATCGATCCGACAGATCGCTTCCCTCTCACCCCGACCGACCGTCTCGACCCACTGATAGCTGGGCCCCAGATAGATGTGGCGATCCAATTGGATTTGGTTGAATTCGTCCGCTGTCATCCTCTCCCCACATCGGTCCCGAATCGCCTGGAGATCAACAACTGCGGCTGGTTGGACAAGCCGGTCGGCGAGGATCTTTCCAGTGACGTGCGTCCTCCCCGCCGCGCTATCCGGCGCCGAACTGATGAGCTCAAAGGAACGGCCGCTCCCCTCTTCATCGGCGATGCCCAACTGGACTTTACACCCTTCTTCCGGAACGACCAGGGCTTGCTGGAAAATGATGTCTTCTAAGGCGAATGGTGCATTCCCCAGGATGAGTTCAGCGGCCCCCAGCACCAGGGAGAGATGGCTCGCTCCCGACACCACCACGGTATCGTACACGCGGTGGTCGTCCAGCAACGGGAGTGCGTCCACGTGGAACCAGGTCTCGAACAAAATCTTGTCGAGTAATGGCGACTCGATTCGGCTGTCGAGTAGAGGGTGTATTCGGGTCTCGGTCCGTCCGCTCCCGCGCGGTCTGGTCGCAGGCCTTTCGACGACATATCGCCTGCGCTGAAACGGATATGTCGGCAGGACAACCCGACGACGCGCGTAACCGTTATCCAAACCGGACCAGTCGATAGGAACACCCGCCTCGTATAACGTGGACAGGCTCTCCAACATCTGCTGCCAATCCTCCTTCCGGGGATGCAAACTCGGCAGCCAGATTCCCGCATCCTCAGACAGACACTGGCCCCCCATCCCCAAAAGAACAGGGCGCGGACCCACTTCCAGGTATATTCCGCAGCCTCGCAGGTTGAGACTTTCCATGCTGACGGCGAACTGGACCGGCTGGCGAATATGACGGCTCCAGTATTCGGCGGAGGTTATCTCCTCCGTCGCCAGATCGCCGGTCAGATTGGAAATCAACTCAATTTGGGGAGGCGCCATAGCGACCTGGCCAACGAGGCGCTCAAAATCCGCCAGCATCGGCTCCATCGCCGGGGAATGGAACGCGTGAGAAACTCTGAGTTCCCTGGTTTTCATCCCTGCTGCGTCCAGAGTCGCGGCAATGGCATCGACCGCTTCGCGTTTTCCCGAAATTACCGCGCTTTCGGGGCCATTGATGGCCGCGATAGACACCTGTGATGCATGGGGTTCTACTGCCGCAGCCACCGCGGTGGGATCGCCGAATACCGAAATCATCCCCCCATCGCGCGGCAGTTCATGCATGAGCCGGGCGCGTTGAGAGATCAACTTCAAACCGTCTTCCAGACCGAAAACCCCGGCGGCGCAGGCGGCGACGTATTCCCCCACGCTGTGCCCCATGACCAGATCCGGCTCCACTCCCCAGGATTTCCACAGCTGGAATAGGGAGTACTCCAGCGCGAACAACGCCGGCTGCGTATAGAGGGTTTGGTCCAGCAGAGATCCGTCAGCGACAGATTCGCTGCCGAATAAGATCTCGAGCAACGGCTTTTCCAATTCCGAGTCCAGGATCTCGCTACACGCATCGAGGCTCCGGCGAAAAACGGAACAGGTATCGTACAGGCCGCGTCCCATACCGGCGTATTGAGCCCCCTGACCCGTGAAGAGAAAAGCGACCTTAGGTGCACCTTCGTTCTCGGTCGGCGGCGTTTGAGCCTCTTCGGCGGCGAATTGCTCCAGCCCCTCGACCATCTGCGCAGCGGATGCCGCCACGATACCCAGGCGCTGGGAAAAAGGGGAACGGCAGGTATGCGCGGTTGAGCACACATCGACCAGGCTAACAGTTGGAACATCGTCGGCAGAAGTCGACAGATACTCTCCATATCGCCGGGCCGATTCCCGCAGCGCTTCTGCGGATTTCGCCGACAGTGTCAGCAGTTGGTAAGGTCTGGACAGCGATTGATCCGGAAGTGATTCATCCGTTGCGGGCGCCTCTTCGAGAATGATATGCGCATTCGTACCGCTGAAACCGAACGAACTTAGTCCGGCGATGCGGCTTCTCTCCGACGGCAACCAGGGAGTTCTCCGGGTGGGCACGCGAAAAGGTAGTTCATCCCAGGAGATCCGGGGATTGGGCTCCCGGAAGTGCAGATGGGGCGGAATTTCGCGGTTTTGCATTGCCAGGACGATCTTCATGAGCCCGGCCATTCCGGCCGCCGCTTCCAGGTGCCCCACATTCGTCTTGGCGGAACCGATCAACAAAGGGCGATCCTGAGACCGATCCTTGCCGAATACCGCGCCCAGCGCTCCTACCTCTATCGGATCCCCCAGAGGGGTGCCAGTGCCGTGCGCTTCGATATAGTCGACCTGATTCGGCTCCAGACCAGCTCGGGAGAGAGCCTCGAGAATGACGCGCTCCTGCGACGGGCCGCTGGGCACGGTCAAACCACCGCTCGGGCCATCCTGATTGAGGGCAGAACCGCGAATGAGCGCCAGAATATTGTCTCTGTCGGCCAACGCATCGGAAAACCGCTTCAAAACGACGATACCGCATCCTTCCGCTCGAACATAGCCATCCGCGGATGCATCAAAGGTTTTGCAGTGGCCATCGGACGACAGCATCCCCCCCGTGGAGAAATAGGTGGTCAACTCCGGGTCGAGCATCAAATTCACCCCTCCCGCCAGCGCCAGGTCGGCCTCCTCGTTGCGCAGGCTCTGACAGGCCAAATGCAAAGCCACCAGGGAGGAGGAGCAGGCCGTATCCACCACAGTGCTCGGTCCGGTGAGCCCCAGCACATAGGAAAGGCGGCCGGCCGCCGGACTCAGCAGAGCTCCAGTACCGACATAGGCGCCGATCTCCGACGGCGCCTGCATCCCCAATTGGCGCACCGCGTAGTCGAAAGAGCTGATCCCGGTAAAAACGCCGGTAGAGCTACCAAACAGCCGCTCAGGGACGATGTTGGCATATTCCAATGCCTCCCAGGCCACCTCCAGTAGTAGGCGTTGCTGGGGGTCGAGTTGCTGGGCTTCTTTCGGAGAAATGCCGAAAAACATGGGATCGAACTGATAGACATCGACGTCGAGAAAGCCGCTTCTGCGCGTATTAATCTTTCCCGATCTGGTTCGCTCGGGATCGTAAAATTGATCTGCGTCCCAGCGATCAGCCGGCACCCGACAAATGGCGTCGCCCCCATCGCGCAACAGACTCCAGTACGCGGCCGGACAGTTGGCACCGCCCGGAAAACGACACCCCATGCCGATGATGGCAATCGGCTCGGTTTTGGCGTACTCCAGAGCCCCGAGTTTGGCCTGCATCCTTTCCAGAGCGACAAACGCGCGTTTCAGTCTTTGCGTGTCGCCGGCACTTTCCGCGACTTTTTTATCCATGGCTTTCAAAATTGGAGGATCAGGCGATCGGTTCGGCGCGCCCCGGCTCGAATTCCAGTATGTTTTTCGAATGCTCGGTTTCCTCCTCGCGCGAGGGAAGAATCGAGAACATTAACGCAAAAGCCTGTTGAGAAGGATCTTCGACACCGGGATGCTGATCGTGGAAATCGTCCAGCAGTTGGTGGACCTTGCGCTTGAGTTCGACGATCTCTTCGTAAGGGGCATTCACCACATAGCTTCCCACGATGAACGGATGGGCGTAGTCCTTCTCCTTCAAAATGCCCAGCCCTTCCCGGTTCCGCTCCTGTATCCACGCCAGCACATACTGCAAATAGAAATCGACGTCGGCGTTCTTTTTTTCCGAAGCTCGGGAAAAGGCCGCCCATTCTTCGCGATTGAGCTCGTATAGCTTCTCAGTAATGCTATTGGGACCTGGCCGCGTGCCCTGCAGCCTGACGAGATTGGCCTCCAAGAGCCGCTTCAGATGGTGGTGGATCGCAGCGCTCGACATAGACAGTTGACGGCCCAATTCTCGCTGAGTGCAAGGGACCGAATGGCGCAGTATTCCCAGTATGCGCACCCGAATGGGATGTTGGATGATCTTCCCGAACTCGTCGCTGCGCTTCTTGTCACTCGCGATGGTTTCGGAATCAGAGCCTGAGCCGGATATTGGGTTTAGAGAATTCAAGGAACTCCTCCCCTATTGGACAGTTTGATTTTCGCAAAGTCCATCGCCGATTACATAAAAACAGGTAAATTTGACATTGCCAAATATATAATACTTTTTAGCATGTATCAATGCAGAGATTTCCCTCGCGGCTCTCCCTCTCTGGATCCAGATCTGTGTAAAAATATAATCGATTAGTACCTAATCGACAAATATTTTCTCGTGACTCAAAAAGATCTAACACAATACCCTCTATCTGCAACTGCTATGGCCAGACAAAAAAAGGTGGGCAGGTTTTCTTCAACCTGTCCACCTCAATGAGGTGGACACTTTTGGGGAAAAGTGGCTAAATTGGGTTTATCGAAAAACGTAAGCAACGTAAAAACAATAATTTACGCCATTTGATTGTAATTTGCACAAGTTATTTAAAAACAATTACTTATAAAAAGTGTCCACAGTATTGCACCTGGTAATTGGATTATAAGGATATTGCTCTATCTGTCTATAGATCTCCCCTATTGGGTTGAACGGATTCCCGATCTAACAAGCTATGGTTTTCCCGAATCTCCCCTTGCCCTGAGCTGATCTTGCCCGAGATCCCGTAGCCTCAAGCCTTGGTTCTTGCGGTTTTCTCGACCGCGATCTCTTTGGCCATCAATTTGCCTTCCTGGAACTGCTGCGCAAAATGTGCCCTGACCTTCTTGGGATCGAGATCCAGGAAAGTGCCCCCTGCCTCAAAGTGCTGGATAAACACCTTTCCCACTGCATAGGTGAACGCTCCCGACAGCATCGGCTGGGTTGCGATCCCCACGGCCGTCCCGATAACCGGAATAGCCTTGACGAGCGATCCGAAGGTGCCTCGAGCGAGCGTTATCGGCCCCAATGCCCCGAGCAGAGAGGTGATGGCCGATTTCCCCAGATCCTCCATGAACGGCACGCCGTAGTGTTTCGCCAGCGAATGCACCATTTTGATTTGCAGAGCCATGAGACCCGCCAGGTCGACGCCAGGAGCCGGAATCAGGCCGACGGCCATGGAACTGTACATATATTTGCGGACGGTGCCGGCAGCCGTTTGCTCGAGATCCCCTAACTCCTGGGATTCCGCACCCCCCTCGGTCTCCTGCGTCGGATCGACGACCTTCTCTTGCTCTTCGATAGTAGTTTCGTTCTTGGCCATATGGTACACTCCTTACTATATGGGAAAAACTTCGCTAGAGAGCCGACTTCAGCGCCGAGAATAAAAAAATCTCGATCACGCCTCCCCCTCCGCCATCACGACTTCTCCGATTCCACAATCTGCCCGTATTCCATTTTCAGGATGCGATCGGGAATATGAAAATAGCGGTCGTCGTGAGAAACGACGATAACCGTCTTTCCCGCCTTCTTCAAATCCGCGAGAATGACTTCGTAGAAGTACTGGCGGAACTCGGGGTCTTGAGCGGCGGCCCACTCGTCCAGGACGTAAACCGGCTTGTCTTCCATCAGGGTAGTGATCAAAGCGAGTCGAGCCCTCTGACCGGAAGAAAGGTCGAGACTGGTGAAGCGACCATCGACAAAGGATGTCTTGTGATCCAGCTGCATGATCCTCAGCCACTCATTGAGTCTGGCCTCATCCACTTCTTCCAGGCCGTAAAGACGGTCGAATAAATGGAAGTCGCTCAATACCCCGCCAAAGAGATCGCGATATGCGGAATAGTGGCTGATACTGATATTCCGATCATCGATCTGGATAGATCCCGATTCGGGAAAGTACAGGCCGGTCAGCACTTTGATGAAGGTCGATTTGCCGCTGCCGTTCCCGCCGATGATAAACACGGTCTCGTTGACGTCGATGTGAAAGCTGAGCGGCCCGATCGAAAAGAGCGGTTGCTCGAAAGCATCCTTGTAATGGAAAAAGATGCGATCGAAACCGATCTTCTGAAAACTCTGGAAATCCACCCCCTCATTCAGATGGATACCCCGGTTACGCTCGTCGATCCGATCCAGTTCGTCCTCCAGAGCGTAGATATTGCGCACCGCGACGTTGATATTGGCGTAGTGCGGCAAAACTCCCACCATATGTTCCAGCGATCCCATCATAAACAGAATGGCCACCGTCGTTTTGATGACCACATCGGGATAGGTAGGGCTGAAGTGCGGCAGGATGAACACGACCGCGCCCAGCATCAAATAGAGCGATATCTGCGAAAAGATAAAATAGAAATTGCTGGCCAAGCCGCTTTTGATCTTGAGTTCACGCGTCTGTTCGGCGAGGGAGATGATATGGCCCATCAAGGCATTGTTCTTCGCCCGATCCAGCTTGATCTCCTTGAAACCGTCGAGGATGTGCGAAAGCCCGGTGAAGAGCGCGATTTCTTTCTGAGTGGATTGTTCGGTATAGCTGGTGATCTCTTTTTGCTTGAAGAGAAAGAAGAAACTGCCCAGGATCGTCGCACCGATCATCAGCAAAAAGGTCATTTTCGAGAGCGCATACAGATAGATTAAGCTGAAACCGACCAATACTGCCCCCTGGGCCGCATCGACGACAATAGGGGAGAAGTGAGTGATGGTATCCAATTCCTTGGTGATGCGCGAGTAGATCTCCGCCCGCCCCATGTTCTCCAGATCCTGCATATGCGCGTGTCGCAGTTTGTCGATCTGGCGCTGGCAAATCCTGCTGGTCAACTTTTCGAAGATGATTCTGGATTCGTTCATCACATGGCGTTTGCTGTAAAAGAACAGGGCCATGCCGATCAAAAAGAGAAGGAAGATGCGAAAATTGACATACCCCATGTTGGCGGTCTCGGCGCCGATGTTGATTATCGCCAGCAGGGCGGCACTGGAGATTCCGGATATCGAGCCAATTATGAAAATCCTCAGAAACTGACTTTCGGTTTCCTGCCTTATACACTGGAATAGATTGGCGGGTTTGGACGAAGGGCCTGAAACCCCGTCTCCTCCATCCTGAGAGATGGTCGTTGAAGTCGTGGGAGTAGAAGATTTGCGGAATATTGGAACGGGCATATTGTCGATAATTCGCGGATGGCCCCGAGCGGGGAAAGACCGATAAAAATGAATCTGCCGCCGATCCTCTGGC